>ERZ1370068.8047-contig-6929_pt1 | contig 62415 bp, 102 predicted proteins | sample MGYA00561227_ERZ1370068 | MGnify/ENA primary metagenome ERZ1370068 (study PRJEB38410, sample SAMEA6850437) | metagenome | study: Metagenomic assessment of the ecological functions of the soil: analysis of the soil microbiota associated with the...
TTACGTATTGCTGGGCGAATAAGGTGTGGCTGATGTGGGCGGTCCGTATTAGCTGTCGGGCGTGCAAAGAATTCCGAAAATCGCTGAATCCGTCCGTCGAGCGACTGACTCCAGCCGATCAAGCCGCAGTGGGTAGTGAGCGACGATCCCAGAACACTTTCACGCGCGCAGATATCGTTGAACGCCGCCAACAGGCCGCTGATCGAGCTGCTGCTGCCTGTAGTCAGCCAGCGACTCTAATACCGGATTTGGCGGCCCGCTTGGAATCGACCCTCCTGGTTGCCATGAGTTGTATTGCACTGGACGTGTCACTCCTGGTCGAATGCTCGTGGGCGTCCAGTTCGAGGCTGCAGGAGGATAGTCCACGAACCCTGACCTCTTTAGGCAGCCCGTCGGGGACTTCGCTCGTGCACCGTGGTTACTGCCAGTGCCATCGCGAGACTGAAGCTGTTCCTCCGGTGAGATCAGGTGGATCGTGATCAGTCCTTCTCCGGTCAGATCTGGACCCAGCTGACCTCGCCGCTGAACTCGTGGCGCGGTCGAATCCCGTAGTCCGGAGAGACCGGCGAGCCGGCTTCCTCGCCGACGTCGCAGGGTCTCATCGCCGGAGAACCGCATCCGGCACCCCGTCATCTCCACCCGACCCCTGGTCTTCTTCTGTCCGCGCCACGAACAGCGCAACGCCGCCACCCTGGCTTAGGCCTCCGCCGTCATGGAACTCCGATGGTGGACTGGTGCTTTGGCTATGGCGACGGGCCGCGTGCCCGCTGAAGAGCGCATTTGATACCAAAGAAGCGCAAAGGTGGCCAGTTTGCCGTTGAGGGCGTAGAGGCTCCAGCCGCCGACGCCGCCGCCTAGGGCGCGACGATGACGCCGTTGGCGCCCGCGACTTCGGCACCTCGATCTCCGCCGTCAGCGAGTACGACTTGTTGTGCGTCGACGACGATCGAGCCTTCGCTCAGCCGGGACATGCCGCCGAACAGGATCTGCGAGTTGCCCTTGATGAGCTGCGGCCGGCCGGCGATGTCCGGGTTGAAGCGCTCGAACGTGCGATCGTCGAGCGGGATCACGTTGTACTTCGTCGCCTCGATCAGGAACAGCCGCTGCAGCTCGGCGAGCTTCTGCGGATTCTTCTTCGCGAGGTCCTTCGCCTGGGTCCAGTCGGTGTTGGTGTCGTACAGCTCCCAGACGTCATCGTCGAAGGCGCGCTTGTACGCGACCGACCCACGGGACGCCGTGCCGCGTGACCGCCGTCCAGCCCTTGTGGTAGATGCCGCGGTTGCAGAACATCTCGAAGTACTGGGTCTCGCGCCGCTCGGCCGCCTTGGCGTCGTTGAACGCGTACAGCATGCTCGCGCCCTCGAACGGCGCCTGCTGCACGCTGTTCACGATCGTCGGCGCAGGGATCCGCGCGGCCTCGAGGACCGTCGGCGCGATGTCGATCACGTGGCAGAACTGCGACCGGATCTCGCCCTTGCGCCTTGATGCCCTTCGGGCCAGTGCACGATCGTGCCGTTGCGCGTGCCGCCAAAGTGCGAGGCGCACCTGCTTGGTCCACTGATACGGCGTGTTCATCGCGTGCGCCCAGCCCACCGCGTAGTGGTTGTAGGCGTCCGGCCCGCCGAAGTCGTCGATCTTGCTCATCAGGAACTCGGGCGTCTCGAGCGTGCTCATGCCGTTCAGCACGGCGACCTCGTTGAAGCAGCCGTTCGGCGTGCCTTCGGCGGACGCGCCATTGTCGCCGAAGATGTAGTAGACGAGCGTGTCGTCGAGGACCTCCAGCTCCTTCAGCGTGTCGATCAGCCGGCCGACGTGGTGGTCGGTATGCTCGAGGAACGCGGCATAGACCTCCATCTCGCGCGCGAGAATGGGCTTCAGCGCCGCCGGCATGTCGTCGTAAGGCCGGGATCTCGTCAGGCCGCTTGGTCAGGACGGCATCGGCGGGAATCACGCCCAGCTTCTTCTGGCGCGCAAAGGTCTCCTCGCGCACCTTGTCCCAACCCCTGTCGAACTTGCCCTTGTACTTGTCGATCCACTCCTTCGGCACGTGATGCGGGGCGTGCGTGGCGCCCGGCGCGAAGTACATGAAGAACGGCTTGTCGGGCATGAGCGCCTTCTGCTGGCGCACCCACCCGATCGCCTTGTTCGGTCATGTCTTCGGTGAAGTGATAGCCCTCCTCGGGAGTCTTGCGCGCTGTTCCATCGGCGTGGTGCCTTCGTAGATGGCCGGATACCACTGGTTGGTCTCGCCGCCGATGAAGCCGTAGAAGTACTCGAAGCCGCCGCCGCCGGTGGGCCACTGGTCGAACGGCCCCATCGGGCTCGTCTCCCAGACCGGCACTTCGTGGCACTTGCCGAACTGCGCCGTCGAGTAGCCGTTGAGCTTGAGCGTCATGGCGAGCGGCGCCTTGTTCTTCGGCAGCACCGAGGTGTAGCCGGGCGCCGAGGTCGCGATCTCGCAGATGCCGCCCATGTTCACCGAATGGTGATTGCGTCCGGTCAGCAGCGCCTGGCGCGTGGGCGAGCACAGCGCGGTGGTGTGGAAGCGGTTGAGCTTGAGCCCGCCTTGCGCCAGCCGCTCGTCGGCAGTTCGGCGTGGGAATCGGGCCCGCCGAACGCGCTGGTCGCGCCGAAGCCGCAGTCGTCGATCAGGATCGACGAGCACGTTGGGCGCGCCCTTCGGCGGCCGCAGCGGCTCGATCGGCGGGAAACGCGGGTGTCCGTGTCCTTCTTCGCGTCGTACGTGGTCGCTTCACAAGCCAGCCTGGGAATCAGCACCGAGCGTTGAACCGTGTCTCGATCACCCATGTTAATCATCCTTAGCGAGTCTTCGGAGGACGGCATCTCGACCCTGGAGAAGTTTCGAATACGTGATTAAGTGCAGAAAGGAAGCCAGTGGAAGAGTCTGGGCAGCATCTTCGGGAACTGCCAAAAGCCTTAAAGGATCAGCGGTGGGTTCCGGCGCTGGTTTGACGCTGAGTAGGTTGCGGGTCGCCGAAACGCTGAGCGCATTTCGAAGGGTTGTGACTAGGTGTGCCCTGCGGAACGCGAAGCCTGCTGGCAAAGAGCGTGCGTGCATCCGTTTGGTCCTAGGAAGTCTTCTCGCTGCTTTTCAAAGGAAACGTCTTCTGGCTGGTGGACGCCGAACCCTCCGCGGCGGAAACTGTAGCGCGGGGAATCGAGAACGCCGAGGACGGCGCGTTTCGCCCTCCCATCCCACCCGCCTACGCGTGCCTGCTGTGCGCGGTCAGCAGTGGTGGCCGACGGCCGAGCGCGAATGCGGCTGTTCACCGCCGACATGTTGGGCACCTCTGAGCGTCGAGGACGTCCCTCCCAGGCACTCAGGCGGGCGACCGCTGGTGCTCACCTGCAAAGCCTGCAGCGAAGAATCTCGCCGCCACGGCATTGACGCCGTGGCAGCCCACTTTGCGGCGAACTCCGCACTGTTCTGGGCGTCGCACGGCGCGAGACGAGGATACGTTGGTTCGCCCTCGCCGGCCCGCTTTCTTGGGCTGCGGCGCCAGCCGCGCCGACCTGCAACGCAGGTCGGCGTAAGGCTGGCGGATATGGGCATCGATAGGGCCACGCGTCGATGTTGACGAAGGTAGCCAAAGCAACCGACCGGTCCGCGAGCGATATTGACCTGATGATCGTCGGCGACGGTCTCACCTACGGCGAGGTCTTCGACGCCCTGAGCGGGTCACGCTCACCAGGCCGGAAGGTCAACTCCACGAAAAAGACATAGCTGAATTTCAAAGCAAAAGCCTGATCAAAAAACGCGTTCGTGACGCGGGTGCTCGAGCAACCGAAACTTCTGGGTGATTGGATCGGAAGACAACCTCCCCGTCTCTGTCGGGGCGGCGTTCCTTCATCACGGATTCCGGCCGTTTCACGGGCGCGCGTTCAGCTGCTGCTGGACACTTGAACCTTTGGAAATCGTTTTCTACGCAGCAGGGCACCGCCGCGGAACTCCAAACAGCGTGCGAACGATGGGTTACTACGGAGCTGGAGGCGGTCATGACGGAGGCACGGTTACGAGGCGATGATCCTGATGTTCTCAAGCGGGCGGTGGCCGAAGCGCTTGAACGCAAGCGTAAGTTGGGTCGCAGGTGGTAGTGGGTGCGACGGCCGCCTTTTGTGACTGGGCCGGATGCGCCAGCTCGCGCCGGGGGAGTCCCGTCGACCGTGAACCCCAAACCCGGCGACACTGCGGATTTGGTCACGCTGCCCCGGCTATCCGGCGAGCTCTTCGGAGATCTGGGCGGCGCGCGTCAACCGCAGCCCTCACTGAGCGGGACTCCTGCCCTGCGTACTGAGTTCAGTGAGACCTCTGATGCCGCCCTTGTCTGGGCGTCAGCACCAGCGTCATCTTGACGGGCCTACGACGTAGCGAAATGTGGTCGATTCCAGACCCGCGGCGTGGGGGAATCCTCGCCGCTGCATCCCGCCAGAATGGCGGATGGGCAAGCGCCTCCTGGCTTGAAAGTGGCCGCAGATACCTGTGGCCGCCCATCCACCGTTACCTTGTGTAAATGATCTTACATCAGCGCATCGGCGAGGCGGGCACGTCTTCATCACGTGGAAAGGCGATCACCCGCCGCGGCATGTCCACGGTTATCGCGACGGCAAGCTGATCGTGAAGTGGGATTTGGACAACCAGAAGCGATGAAGCGCGCGGCGACGCGGCGCATTCTGGAACTGATCCGCGAGCTGGAAGCTGAGGGACTGCTGTGAAGATCCGCTCTGTCAGGCACAACAACCGGAAGAAGGTGTTCGAGGTCGGCACCTCGACGAAGAAGCTCGTGTTCCCGTTCTCGAAGGCGGCGCCGACGCCCACGACCGAAGACCCGGTCACGGAGCTCTCCGTCGACGCGAGAGGCTGGCCGGGAGGCGTTTACCTACGTCCTCCACTCCGGCCGCACCGGCACGGTGCACGTCGAGCAGGTGCTCGAGTACAACCAGGATCCGACCTACCTCCGCGATCTCCTGTTGTACCGACTGACGCTCGAAGCACAGAAGCGAGTCGCGGAGAGCCCGCTCTCGAAGCGCGAGATCGTGCGCCGGCTGGGGACGTCTGCGGCGCAGCTGTATCGACTGCTCGATCAGACGAACTACCGCAAGTCTGTCGATCAGCTGCTCGCGCTGCTGCAAGTGCTCAACTGTGACGTTGACCTGGTCGTTCGGACGAAGACCGCCTGACGCGACACGCCTGAAGGCGTGCTCCTTCAACGACGCTCGACTGTGACGTAACTGTGACGTGACCCTGATCGATTCCGCGAGATCTACTGAGGTTTACGGTGATCGACCGACGTAGACGCGATCGACGGTTAAGTGGTTGGCTTCGCAACGGTAATCGAAATCTGCAGCACGCCGTCGCAGACCGCCAGAGCGATTTCCAAGCGTGCTCCTTCAACCACTCGGACATCTCTCCGTATTTGTAGAATCGCCGGGCAATCAACGGCGCGTGGCCCGGCGATTCATTTTGCAGCTGAAGGGTGATTGAATTAGGCCTTCGTCCGCCCCGGGCACCAGATTGTTGCTGTGGGGCGTGGATTGGTTTCGAGCATGGCACCTCCGAAAAACAACCGCTGGGTGGCCAGCTACTACCGGCTGACTGGCAAGGGCCGGAAATGTGGTTGGACTTTGAGACGACGGTGGATCAGCGGGAGTGGCTCTGACGTTTTGGTGCAGGACGTCACATACCGTGTTCGCTCGCTGCGTTTGGTAAGCGCCACAGCACCATGCCGCCGTCGCGATCATGACATTATGCTGCGCATCGAAGCAACACTGCCATCTTTCGGTCGTCGATGCCGTTCTCGTGCGTCCGCCCCGACACTCCTCGGCGCCGATCGGATCGTGCGGATCGGTCAATCGGGCACCGCACCGGTGCGTCTACGGCCAGCATTCGCAACCTCAGAATCTGGACGATGCAGGATCGCGTCCTCGTGATGTCTGGGCGCATCGGCTCGAGTCAGAACCTGACTGGGACGTCCGTGCCTGAGTGAGATTCCGGCTGGAGAGTTCTCGCCTCACTTCTTCCGCCTCTTCAGCGCCCGACGCTCGCCGGCCGCGTCTTCACAGCGGAAGAGGATCGGGCTGGGCGGTGGGCGGGTCGTGCTGCTCAGTCATGAGTTCTTGACGTGCGTTTGTCTGGAGCCGATGAGGGAATTGTTTTGAACCCCTTCGGTGTCGAGGCTAGTGGCCGCGAGTCCATACCGAAAAGGCATTTAGTGATCGAGGTCGTTGAGAACGGCGTCGACGATTCGCGGCAGGCGTGGTCATTCGACTGAGTCTTTCTGGAGCAGCGCGCTATGATCTGCCCACAGAGATTGCGCATTTGTGGCGCTTGGTCGCAGCAGGTTGGCACACACCGGCTTTGTCGTGGGGACTTCGAGCGTTCTTGGACATCTTGGTAAGTCCGGCTCGGGAGTGCGATGGGGTACAAGGCTGCCGTGGTGGGGTGTACTCCACTTCAACGGCTCCAGATTCAAAATATGAAAATTCTTGGAATCGCCTGTTTCATCGTGTCGACGCTGCTTGTTTGGCCTGCTTTGGCTGGAACCCAAGCGACGAGCGGTCAGGCCGCGCCGCCGGAATCGAGGCAGGGCACCGCGGAGGCGGCCCTAGCCGACGTAACAATGGTGAGAGGGCCAGTGGTGGAGGAATTCAACAATGCGACTGATCCTCCCGCAACGCTCTCGTTCAACAATTCAGACATTGTTGAGTTCCGCGTGCGACGTGCACTGGGGAGGACTACTGATTCGCAGCGCAACCGTCGAACACGGGTTCTGGACGATCTTGCCGGCTTCTGGCGCTGGTCGGTTCTCGTGGCCCGTGCGCTGGTCGAGGTGGGTCGTCAGCCTACGCTCGATCTGTTCGCGCTCAGCCCAAGTGACGTCCTCGCTGGCGAGACGCTGGTATCACCGCGCGTCGGGCGGCTGCGACCCTGCAGATCCTCCCGGACGAGGCCATCAGAGCTACGCAATTCTTGGCTGGTAGTATTGGGCATCGGATGGAGCCTGCTTGGTGACCGCTCTCCTCGTCCTGCTGCTCCGACCGCAGAGGCGCGTCACCAGGTGCTTCGTTGCCGCGGATGGTGGATGGCAGCGGAGCGATTGTTCCGGTGAAACCGCCTGGCGGGGAAGTCGTCCGCGCCTCGCGCCTCCTGAGTTCTTGCGTAGTTTCATCTCACTGGTTTTTAGTCGTGGTCGGCCTGTTCTTCCTTGGCAGAAGCTATTTGCCATTCGTCCCCACACCGTGGTTTCACGGGCATCTGGGGTAGCGTTACGCGGGTTTCTGCTGAGCGCGGATCTCGATCATCTGGGGCACTGCGCCATTCCCGATCTGTTTACCGTGTTACTGATCGTGATCGTGACTATGCTACGCCGCGAGCGGCAAGCAGTTCTTTGACGCCGTGGGAGCGCGACTGGATTATGGTTCCTTGGGTCCATCCCGGACACGGCTCAGACAGACGCGGCGTTCAGCCACAGCGCTGTTTGGTTGTTCGCGATCGTCGACGCAACCATACCCTTCCTGAAGCGAGACCGACGCCTTCAAGGGCCTCTGCGCGTCCCTTCTATCGGCCTGGTGATCCCCTGGGGCCGAGCGGATCGTGGAAACCGATGATGAGTGGGGCTGACGATCACGCACTTCACGAGCCTTGCGGCCGTATGATTTGTCCAGGCAGTCGGAGTGATGTCGGAAGGCACCGTGACGCCTGGGCATGCTCTCGACCAAGGTGAAGACGCTACCTGTGAGAGATGCACGACATCCCGGAACGCGGGTCGTGATGTCGACCGGGTCACCACGAACTTTATTCCGGCCGCACGAATCCGAGGATGTTTTTCGTGCCGACGTCGGCGTGACGGATTAGCATGACGTACCCTGGCGCCAGGTGCACGCGCTGCCGCTTTTGGTACAGGCCGGGCGAACGATTTGAACTGTTTAGCCAGCCCGCAGTTCGACAGACTGGCTTGTGTTTCTACGTCGAGCATACACCCCTCCTTGGTCTCGGTGGAGGACCACGATGCGAGGCTCGGTCTGATGTGCCTGCACCAGAACATTCAGGATGCGTTCAATGAGTTTCGGCGTAGATCATGTCTCCGGAACTACGAGGCCGACCCAGAAGGCCCGAAGATCGTCCCGCGCGAGAAATGGTTTGGTGGCGCTCGCGGCAGCGACCCTGCAACAGCAGTAGGAGCGACTAACGCCGCACGCTTCGCGCGACTAACGCGATCTGGCCAAACCAACGACAGTTGATTGTGAGACGTCAGCGAAGCTGGCTGTGTGCGCCGGTTGGGCAATTGACCTGGAGGGTTTGGGCTGTCCTTTGCGCGTATGACGGTGTGGACTGTTGGATGCAAATCGTCCAGGAGTGGCGATGTCCGAGTCGTGCGGATCAAGCCACGTCTGACCAGCGCTCAGTAATCCCTGATCTGCTGGCGTGGCGCGGCGGCAGACGCGACCTGCAAAGTGTTCGGCACGGACTCGGATCTGCTTTTGGCCGGATCCGCTGATCGCGACCGATGCGCCCGCCGGGTCAGAGAGGCTGGCGCGGAGGGGATAGTCGGCCCCACTGCGCCAGTAAAGAGCGCGCGCCGCCCAGCTGATTCCAACATGGAGTTGATTGATTTGGGAAACCCCGCCTCTTCAGCCGAGGCTGCGTTCGGTCGAAGAGCAATCAAAGCCTCGCTGTTTTCCGCTCTGCGTCATCCTCCCGAAGGGGTCCGATCTTCGAGTCAACCCGCATTGGAGCGGCCGGTAGCTGACGGCGGCTGGCCCTCATTCGCCCTTTAGGAACGAGCGGATGCGGATGCGAGGCGTATGGACGCGCAGAGTGCATGGACGAGTGCGGCGATCTCTCCAGTCAGGCGCAGAGCAGGGCGCTGAGCCTTCATGCGATCTGGCCTTGCTGAAACCGCAGAAGGTGACGTGAGGAAGGTCCTGGGTGAGATTTCAGTGTGGAGTGCGAGAGGAGGCCCTTTCGCATAGATAAGATCGAGCTAGAACCCGATCTCGTCCACGACCGTGGAGTCACGATTGATGCTCGGCGACATCCTCCTACAGTCTATTCCCATCTAACCGTGAGTAGGCAGCAGTAAAGTGGGCTATGATGAGGCACAAGGATGAGTAAGTAATAAGGATGAAGGCGCTCCTGCTCCCTCGTCTTGTTGGCAGGTATCCCTCGCCGCGTTCGCTCAGGCGGCCACGGTGGAGCCCAGTCACGGGATCTGTCGGACAGCCCCATTCGCGGGTGTCGTAGCTTTGCGTGGTGGCCCAGCGCTTCATCGAGAAGGCTCGTACCGCCGTGACCGATGACAGCGGCCAGCACGGGATCGAAGACTCTTACGACCGGGTATCTATACGGCCAGGCTTTACGCCTGTGGGTTGGCGGGGCCCCGCAGCGGAGCAGAGTGACGTCGAGCTGACGGGATCGTTGGACGATTCTCTGTCAACGTGCCTGCCCTGGTCGGCCCCCTCTCACCGAGTCGATCACGGTCAGCAGCCAAGGTCCCGGTCGTGGACGTGCACAGCGTGGAAGCAGGAGGTGTCGCTGACCGGTGAGGCTGGTCGCCAGCCATTCTACGCATGCAGCTACCGTTGCTCAGGCCGTCCCGGGCGTCGTGACGAGCGCCAACGAGATCGTCAAGAGTACCGCGACCATATCGTTCCTGATTCACGGCGGCTGCACGAACGAGGGCGCCTTCTCCCTGACGGACTGATTCATCGGTAGTCCGCCCAACGCCAATGCGGCGCCCAGTTGCGGTCGTCGATGCCGGCAACGTAGAGGAGGTGATAAGTTCACGACCGCAGGTGGCCTGGGCGAGATGGAGACCGCCGGATTCCCGTGGAGTGAACATCGTATTCAGGAACGGCAGCAATAGACGATTTTTTTAGCGGGGTCGGCCTTTGCCAGTGGTGACCAGTGGGAAACTGCAATCCGACAATTCACGCTGGCGGTGAAAGAGCAGGGGGTGACGGCAAGCCAGTCCCTCCGTCTACGATGTGGGTGGGTGATGATCGGCGGTCCGATCGTAGCGACCGCGTTTGGTAGCTTTTGCCAACGCGCACGCCGGCGGCAGCACGAAGAAGAGCCCGAACGTCTACTACAACCTGAACGCCGGCGATCCGAACGCCTGGCTTGTATGTGCCGGACTTCGAGCGACGTCGCATTCCTGATCGGACGTCTGGAGAATGCCAGCGGCCGTCACGGGTGAGGTGGACATTCGGTGCCACTGCGAGCGGCTTCTGGGATGCCCAGTCCTTGTGCCGAAATGCATCGGGCGGGCCGGCACCGCCGAGCCTAAAATGGTGTCACCGCCAGTGGCTGGCGTGGTTTCGGCCACGGCGGCTGACGTCGCGCAGTTGACATGGTCCTGGGCCGTCACGAATCGACCAGTCCGATCGTGGGTTTCAGCGGTACGGCCTTTGGCTGGCAACCGAGTTGAACTGAACCCACCGGCATCTGATCCGTGGCTGGTGGATAATGGCGCGAGCGGCTGCGAGAGGAATGGAAACACTCCAGGGCTGGTTTAACATCGCAGGACAGCGATCGCTCACGCTGGTCGCAATTCTGGAAAGGCTGGGCTCGCCCGGCTCCCGCACAGCCTGAAGATTCTGAGCATCGTGCCACCACGTTGGGATGATTAGATCGACCGGACGATGGTGACCGTTCAATCAGAACCTCCACATGCCGGCTCAACAACATCAATCCTGATTCACAGCGATCTGGGCAAAGCAACGACCGCGGAGTTGCAAACGTCGCCAGTTGGTCTCCACGGGCCCGGGCCGCACTGCCTTAGATTACCCCGGGGTGCCGCCTAAAGCGGAGCCCAGAAGTAGAACGGGTGATCAGCGCTGACCGCGCGGGTCTTCTGCAGGTTGGGACTGCTCCCTGGTATCGGAGCTGGAGGGGTCGAGCTTACCCAGCTCCCAACACTGGTGGATCGGTGGGAAACGAGGCGCCAACCATCAGTTCCGTCTCCGGGCTGAATAGCGTGGCGAAGCGGTTGTCGTAGTAAGCCTCGAAACTGAGAGTAAGGATTGACGCGACCAGCCCGACCGAGGAGCTTCCCGGCTGACCGACAGCTTCCGTGCCCGCGACGCCACGGCTTATACGCTGCTGCCGAGCGACGCGGGAAGTCCATCCGGTTTCGATTCGATGAGCAGCACGTTGCCAAAGCGGCCCGTCAACGATGAATTGATATCGCCTGAGTGCAGAGCGCGCGATTCTCCGTTGAACTGCCCGTGTAGGACGGTAAGATACCGATAACCGGCCCGGATCATGAAAGACAGCGGTTCGGACTCTTGTTTGAGGCGTACAGCAACCCAGGCGGCCGCCGGATCGGTTTGAGAAAAAGATCGAGAGTCGGACCAAATCCCGCGTTTGGTCGTCCACCGTCGTCCTCGACGCGCGTGGTTGCCACCAGCAGTAGCTGCGCCGTGGAGTTCGCAGCCGCACGTAGGATCGCCCACTTTGGCCAGGCGCTGACCGTCTGGTGCTCCGGCGGTGAACCGCGGAAACGAGTAGCCATGCGGCACAGCGGCGCGCTCAGTTATCGCACCCACGACCTGGCATCGGCGCCACGGCCGCGCTCGGGATCGTGGGCTGGTATGGAACGCATCACGGACTGATCCGTGGAAGCCATTCATCGAGAAAGCCGTCGCCGCGCTTCGCCGGAGGCGGGCGCCTCAGTAGATTGCGGCGCATGAGGAACCTGTATCCGAGCCACGCAATGATCGTTAGCTGCGCAAAAACCCAGGAACGCCAGGGTGCCGGACAGCATCCGGTAGTGTTCGAGAAGGATCATTGATCCACGCACGGCCTGCGGTTCGTGTCAGAGGTTCGAATGAGGGGATATTCGGATTTAGACCGTACAAGGAAAGTGCATGAAGGCTATACCTTGACGAGGACACCTTTGCAATCTTTGAATGGCGCCTTCGCGCGCCACGCAACGAAACCAATTTGACATTGCCGCAGAGAGTGGCGTACCCAGACGCGCGGAAAGGCCGCAGCGCTATCGCAAACCTGGCTTTAGATCGAGAAACGGCCCCGCTTCCGACGAGGAGCGCATCCAGTTCCAAGCCTCTGCCACTCTTTCCGGAGCCGTGGCGGCTGCGCTACACGAGCCATGTCGAACCTTCCGAGTGATCAGAAGCATGAACGAGCGGCCAAATGAGATCGATCAGCGTCGAAACATCTCGTCCTCCTCGTTTGAGCCAGTTGGGCGAGGGCGCGCGAGCCGGGCCACCAGAGATCCGTGGGTCTTCGGTGCATAAGCCTTCGGGAAGAACGTCACCATTGTCGGCCAGAATGGCGTGCGGAGCTATGCATGGCAGCCGGGCTCGATCTGATAGTCGCCAAAGACCAGAGGCTGGTAGTCCTTCGCGCCCAAGGTAGGTCGCGCCGAGCGCGTCACGTCAGCGCGTATAGAGCCTGGTCGACCGTGAAACTCGCCGACGAGGCCGCCGCTCGACTTCATACGTGTCGAGCAACCGTGGTCCGGCGACGCCTTTGTGCGTCGATGCCAGCTTCCACGCCGAGCTGTGGGGCCGTCGTGAATGCCCGTATTGCCGCCGTAGCCGGCCATTCGGCGGCATCAGGTGCGCGGCGCGCCCCGGCGAGAAAATGCGGCCGTTGCGGAACCGCCAGTGCGGACGTCGGAGGTGGACTACGCGCAGCGGCGCGACGCCGTCGCTCTTGCGACTGGCAGAGTCGGGCGCACCCGCTCACCGCTCGCACGAGCTCGATGAGTCGTTCTTCGCGGACGTCCGAGGCGGGGCTCGACGCCTCTGGGCCGGAGGTGTCGCTTCCGCCGTGTGCGACGACCAGAAGCCGGGTTTCTGCTCGCGATCGAGCCGAAAGAAGCCGGACTGAGCAGCCGGTTTGCGACGCAAATCGCGCTCCAGGTTCTGCCCAACGAGCAGCTGCGCCAATGGAGCGTGGAAATGAATCGGCGATGCTGTTGGAGAAGACACCGCGACCGTCGAACTCGGATCCCGGCCAGTTCGGACCATCGCTAGCTGCGCCGTCGGTGCCCCTACTCAGATATTGCGAACGCAGGCGGATCTCGGTGCCGCGTGTCAGAGGTCCTTCACCGTGGCCGCGTCGCCGGTCTGCATCCTGGTCGACGCCGACGATCTCGGTTCCTCGAGAACACGGGCCCCGGCTTCCTCGGCCCGGGTCGGAGATCGGCTCGAGGCCCCGGCTAAGTCACGAACAGCCGCCGGCAGGACTGAGGGCGTCCACGCCTTCGGTTGAGACTCGGGCAGACGCCAGCGATCTGCTTGCCGGCGAGCGAGTCCATCAACGCGACGGCGCCTTCGGGCTCGAATTCCGTCAGCTGATTGTTTGCGCACGCCTTCCTCGATCCCGGCCGATCGAAACATTTCCGAGAGTCCGCATGTGGAAAAGCAGGCCGCGCGCGGACAGGTGAGCCGCCCCGCAGGCGTTCCACGGCGAGCGAGGCGATCCCGTGTTGCGCCGCAGAAACATGGCAGCCGAAAGACCAGACCAAACCGCCCCCGGCAAAGAGAACGGGAACCTCTGAGTCCACGGCGGAATCCAATCGCTCGCTCATATGAACGATCTCCCGTTACCTGCCGCCCGCTACGTCGATGAAGGCGCCGGTGGTGAAGGATGCTTCTTCGAGAAAGCAGCCAGAGGATAGCCTTTGCCACCTCTTCGGCGCTTCCGCCATTTCATCGGCACCGATGCTTTACGCGATCGACGCGATTCGGCTCCGCCGCCACTGGCGGGTGGAACTCCGTGTAGATGAAGCCCGGTCGAACCGCGTTCACCCGAATTCCTTCCTCCGCTACCTCTTTAGCCAGGCCAATCGTCAGCGGTATCCATGGCGCCCTTCGAGGCGGCATAGCTCGACGTACTCGCCGGGTGATCCGAGCCGCGCAGCGCCGGACGAAACATTGACGATGGCTCCGCCGGCCCCGCCGCGTTTCGTGGACATGCGGCGCACGGCTTCGCGGGCGCAGACAGAAGGCGCTGATGACGTTGGTCGGAGAAGACTCGCTGGATGCGCTCCGCGTCCATCGTTTCCACTCGCATCTCGCGCCCCGACGATGCCGACATTGTTCACGAGCGCCGTCAACGTGCCGAGCTTGCTGTCGCACGTCTCGAACAGCCGCAGCACATCGGTCTCGACCGATACGTCGGCCGCCACTGCCAGCGCTCGGCCTCCGTGAGCTTCGATGGCTTTGACGACGCGTTGAGCGGAGTCGCGATTCTGCCGATAGTTGACGCACACGGAGTAACCGCGCTTGCGCAGCCAATCGTATCTGCGTAGCCGCAGCCGATGCCCCGGCTACCGCCGGTCACGAGCAGAACGTTGTCCAGGCTCTTTCGATTCCCTACTCGAACGCCGCGAACTCTGGACGATACTTCACAAACCCTCCGGACGAACCAGAAAGCGCTGCCGGTCTGCAATTCGAGCACCATGAAGACCTCTGGTGGAACGTCGAACTGCACCGCAGACCTCTGGTAGCTGCTGGCACGAACCCGAATCGGGGTGGGAACTCTGGATGACCGATGACGACGACCGCATCGGTCCGCGAGGCGCGACAGCTTCGTCGAGTCCTGCCCGCGAACAGGTTGTGAGAACCGATACCATTGTCGCTGACACCCGGCAGCACGGCCATAGGACCGAGACCGGACGCGACGACACCCCTTCGGCGAGCCCTCGGATTTGAAAGAGGCGTGAAAGAGAATGTGCCCGACGACTCGTTCTCGAGCCGACGCGACGAGGGGAAATTGAATGTGTGCGCTCCGCGCAACGCGTCAACCAGGTGACGCTCGTTCGGCCGTCCGAATGCCTGTTCATTGACAGTCCGAACTCCCTTTGAGTCACGAGCTTCTTCCGGCCTGACGACAACTGCCAGTTCCGCCATGTTCATTCCGCGCCCTTGCCAGGTCGGACACGATGTCCCAGTTGAAGCCGAACGAACGGTGCGGCTCGCTCTCGAGGATCCGCTCCTGGTCGCTGCAGTGCGCCAAAGCCCCTGCGCTTCGCCTTCAATGTCGGTGGCCGGCGCGATGCCGAAGCATTGAATTCCTCGGCGCGCAGTTGCGCCGTATCGGTCCCCCGGTCCGACATGGTCGGAATGGATCATCGTCTCGTAACGGCTGGCGACAGCCGATTCGGATCGCTTTGAAAGCCTCCGAATCGAGCTTCGCGCCGACCGTCGCACCGAGGTCGATCGACCCGCGGTCCGTAGCTCACCTCGACGGCAGGATCGTTCTACGACTCTGCGGATGACATCCAGAAAGCGGGCCGGGTCTTCGTCGGGACCATTCGCACATCCAGAGTGGCCTTGGCTTCGGACGGGATCACGTTGACGCGATAGCCGCCACCGATGATCGTCGGTGAAATGGACGTATGCAGGAGCGGAGGCATGATTGGGTTCGTTCTTGAGGAAATAGGTGAAGGCCGTGGCGGCCTGCTTTCGAATCCGGCGCGAGGACGGCCTGATAGCGGGGCGGCTTGATCGGACGGCGAAACATCGGCGAGGCGCCTGAGCGTACGACGTGGTGATCTCGTTCCGGTTGAATCGGTGCCTGCCAGCTCGGCCACCGACGGCGACAAGCCGCCGATAAATGGGCGATCGGATTACTTTCCAAGCGGCACCGATGCGTGCCCCGATCGTGCCTCGTGCCGTCAACTCGACCGTGCGTGCGTGCTTTTCCGAGTGCCTGAACACCGACGAATCTCAGTTTTCCGTCAATCCGCCTGGTGTCGCCGCCTTCAGCCAGGCAGTGCTCGGCATCGATCTCTGCGAAATGCCGGTCGACCATGAAGTTGATGCCAACGTTCGACCCGCCTTCCTCCCGGCCTCCGCGAGAAAATCACGTCGCGGTCGAGCGGCACGTTCTGCCGCTTGAGCGTGAGCATCACCATCAGAGAGGCCACGAGGTTGTCCTTGTCGTCAGCAGGGCACCCCTCCCATAAACGTATCCGCCGTCGCGTGCGCCGCCGAAAGGCGGGAAGGTCCACTTCGTTGCGTCGACAGTGACCACATCGGTGTGTGCCAGTGACGAGCAGCGGCCGCTTCCTCCCGTTGCCTCTGAGCTCTGGCCACGAGGGTTGGCGCGTCTGGGCTCGAGCACGAAGGTTCGAACTGGAATGCCTTCCGATTCGAGCACTTGCTTGAGATAGTCGGCGGCTCGCGATTCGTTTCCGGGTGGACTGCGTGGTGTCCAGGCGCAGCAGCGCCTGGAAGTGCCGGATCGTTTCTTCCTCGACTCGAGTCCACTCTGGTTGGGTTTGGGCACTCGCGCCCGCCAGGCACCCGATGCCCATGAGGATCGCAGCTAAGATCGGTCGCTTCTTCATCCGAACCTCGGAGAGTCAGAAGTTTACCGAGAGATCCTGATACTGTGGCTTCCGGCTTAAGCCGGAAGTTACTCTAACTTCCGGCTAAAGCCGGAAGCTACATATGAGACTTGTCGCGGGTCCGATTGAAGGCGCGGTAGTTCTCGAGGCGAGTCCATTGTCTTCACTGTCTTCCAGGCGCGAATGGCGGCCGCCATCGCTGCCCCGGGATTCGCGGCCATGAAATCGCTGAGGAAGTAGACGTGACCGGTCCACCGGCGCTCGCCTGTGCGTCGTCTCGGGACGATTGAGACGGACGTACTCCCTCACGAGGTCGCGATATGTGATGTGCGCCCCACGCGTCAGTTGAGCGTCGCGCCAGCGATTGAGCCGATATCGCGCACCGGAGCGGCGCTTGAACGTTGGATCAAGCCTTCGGGCTTCTCGCTCGAGGAACGCCTTGGTGTCGCGATCGTTCGTGTAGAGGATGACGCGCCAGATCGAGCCGGAGCCCACGGTCGACGTCCTTGATGCCTGACCGTGACGGGTCTCGTTTCGTAGGGCTCGTGACCTTGCCATGAGTCGAGGAAGTGCCTGATGGCCTTCTCGAGCTCGTCTTTCCGGAGCTCTGTGCGCAGCTGGAACACCGAGAGACTGCGCAAATCTCTTGATCTCCGGTTGCATACCAATAGCCGTGGTCGAACTGCCGCAGCGTCATCTCCTTCGAAAGCTTGCTCATGGGGTCCCGCGCGATTTTAGCGCAAGAGTTATCGACGTCTTTCTCTCGGGTGCGGCGGACGGAGCTATGCTGTAACGGTGCCACTGAACCCTCTTTCCCGCGCGGCTGTCACGATCCTGTTCGTCTGTGCCTTTCTCCGCCTTCGCGGGCCAGACACCGTCAACGCAGGCGCCACCAGCACCGGCTAATCCGGCGATCGCTCGAGCATAAGAACAATCTCGCGGCTGAAATCGACAGGATGAGGGAATTCACGCAGCAGATGGTGGACCAGGTCTTCCAGTTTTGGCGAGCTCGGTTTTCAGGAGATCGAGACATCGAAGTACTTGACGGACATCCTCAGGAAGAACGGCTTCCGTATCAGCGAATCGGTGGCCGGGCATACCGACGGCATGGACGGCAACGTGGGGATCGGGCAAGCCGGTCATCGCGCTCGGCTCGGACGTCGACTGCATTCCGCAGGCCGTCCCAGAAGCCCGGCGTGGCTTACCACGATCCAATCATCGAAGGAGCACCTGGACACGGCGAGGGCCACAACTCGGGTATGCCGCTCAACATCACCGCCGCCCTCGCGCTCAAGAAGATCATGGAGCGCGAATCGGCTTCGCGGCACGATTCTGCTGTGGCCCGGCATCGCCGAAGAGCTGCTCGCGACCAAGGCCTACTTCGTTCGAGCCGGCGTGTTCAAGGACGCCGATGTCGTCCCTGTTCGCGCACGTCGGAACCAATCTCGGGGTGACATGGGGCGACGGCACCGGCACGGCCTCGTGTCGGTCGAATACACCTTCAAAGGCGAAAGCGCCCACGCGGCAGCTGCGCCGTGGCGCGGGCGTTCCGCGCTCGACGCCGTCGAGCTGATGGACGTCGGGTGGAACTTCCGTCGCGAGCATTTGCGCCTTCAACAGCGATCCCACTACGTCATCACCAACGGCGGCGACCAGCCGAACGTTGTGCCGCAGACGGCAGCCGTCTGGCTACTACTTCTCGTGAACTTGACTACGACCACATCAAAGAGATGTGGGATATCGGCAACCGGATGTCCAAAGCTGCAGCCATGATGACTGACACAGAAGTCAGCATGCGCGTGCTTGGATCGGCATGGCCCATTCACGCGAACAAGACGGTCGCTCGAAACCATAGTACCAACATCAAGGCCGTCGGACTCCCGCAGTGGAGCGCCGACGACCAGAAGCTCGCCGTCGCGCTGCAGCGGGAGCTCGAAGGTGCCTGAGGTCGGCCTTGCCAAGCGAGCTTCAGCCGTTGCGAGGACGCGAGGCGATACCTGACGAGGAGAAGGATTTGGCGGGTCGGACGACATCGGGGACGTGTCGTGGAATCTTCCGACGGTGACGCTCAATTATCCCGGCGAACTTTCAGGCCGGTCCGGGCCACAACTGGGCGAACGCCGTGGCCGATGGCGACGCCAATTGCGCACAAAGGGCGTCACTGCGGGCGCGAAGGTCCAGGCGATGACCGTGCTGGATCTCATCTTGCGGCCCGAGCTCGTGAGCCGATGCGTGGGCGTACTTCAACGACGTGCAGACGAAGGACAGAAAGTACACACCTCTCATCCGGCCGGAAGACAAGCCGGCTGATCTGGCTCAACGAGCAGACGATGGCGAAATACCGGCCGGAGATGAGGAATGCTTACTACGACCCGACGAAGTTCAAGAGCTATCTGGATCAGTTGGGCATCAAGTACCCTACGGTCCGCTGAATGGATGATGTAGCTTCCGGCTTCTAGCCGGAAGACCGACTTCCGGTGGTAGCTTCCGGCTTTAGCCGGAAGAGCGACAATATTCAACCAATTGCTCGACCGTGTGCTCCGCTCGACCCGATGAAGCGATAGTCTGCTACCGCCCGCACGAGCCCGGCTCTGATTGGGTTCTCGAGGATGCAGCAAATGATGGCCGCGTTGGTTCGTCGTGACGAATGACATGCTTCGTAACCGATAGGCGCTGCCACAGCTGCCTCGCCGAACGCCTTCTTGAAGTAGAACGCAGTGCACCTGCTTCATTCGGGCGACAAATGCCTTGAGGTCCGCGTTCTCGTGGCGCCCTTCGACGGCGGTGTGCAGATGGTCTGGCATGAAGCAGTGGGCAAGATCTGCGAAGCCCATTGTTCTTTGCCGATTGCAGAAATGCGATCCGATCAGCGCGACGTGGGCGGCGATGTGAAAAAGGGGTTGCCGCTCGTAGGTGCAAAATGTCAGGAAATAGCGATGGGGTCCGAGATAGTCGAACGCATCGAGGCGTTTGGGGTAGGCGTGCATGCAGATGAGTGTGCACGGTGGAGGCCAGGCGATCTTCCGGCTAAAGCCGGAAGACACGATCTTCGATCTTCCGGCTAAAGCCGGAAGCCACCTTGTTTTTTCAGGAGAAACAGACGCCATGACAAAGCCCCCGCGTCTCGCCCGTTCACAACGCACGCTGATCGCCGGCTGGCTTCTGCTGGCGCTCTGTCTCGCCGCTCGACCGGTGGTGGCGCAAAGGTCGAGCACCCGCTCGATCCACCCACCTTTCAGGAGCACTGGATGGTCTTGGAAATCTTGCGCACGACGCGGGTCACCTGAACGCGGATACGCGTTTCTCGATGGTCAACTTGCGCGAGCCGGATAAAGAGCTGGTCTGGGGCTGGTCGAAAGGCAAGGAGTTCCCACGCCGGGCATTCGCCGTGGTCCGCAACGGACCTCGAAACGCACTGAGGCGGTCGTGGACCTGACCGGACGGCGCTCGCTTTCATGGACACCTTTACGCGATGTCCAGGCAAACTGGCTCGGTGAGGAATTCAGCCATGGAGAAGGAAGTCAAGAAAACTCCGGAGGTTCTCGCGCGGCCTTGAAGAAGCGGGGATCACGGACCTGACCTTCGTCAAGTGTAGCGGCCTCGCCGCCAGGGTTTTTCGGCAACCGACGAGCCAGCGGCGGCCGCCGCATTGCCCACATCACGTGCAAGGACACCCGAGGTGTCCGCAACACGTGGCCTCTGCGAGATTTCCGGCCTCACCATGGTCGTCGACCTCACAGGCCAAGCAGGTGGCGCGAGTAGTTGATGAAGGTGCCGTTCCGGTGCCTAGCACCGTGGCCGACTACGACCCAGCCTCCATCGGTGCTCCGCGACAAGTCCCGAGCCCTATCCGCGTCGATCAGCCGCTTTGGTCCAGGTTTCCAGATCGACGGACACGTGATCGAGTGGCAGAAGTGGCGCTTCCACCTCCGTTCAGATCGACGTGTAGGCGCAGTCATTTCGACAGTGACCTACAACACCGGTGAGCGTCGTCGTCAGGTCCTCTACCAGGGCAGCCTTTCCGAGATTTTCGTGCCCTACATGGATCCCGCATTCCGAGTGGTCTTATCGAAACTTCCTCGATGCGGGGCGAATTCAACGCGGGCGGTCCGACCAAGCCCTTGCTCCAGGGTCTGGACTGCCCGGAGCGAGGCGGTCTATCTCGACGGCCTCGTCGCAGCAGACGACGGTCGCCCCAGGACCGTGTCGGAACGCTTGTGCCTCTTCGAACGGGGAGGCCGGCGACGTGGCCTGGCGACATTTTCCAGACGAGCCTGAGAGCCGCCGCAAGCGCGACTTGGTCGTCCGGAGCGCCGCCGTCCTTGGCAACTAGCTGACTATGTCTTCGACTGGACGTTTCAGCAGGACGGATCGATTCGCGTGGGGGTCAGGGCGACCGGGATCGCAGAAGTGAAATCCACATTGGCGGCCGACGCTGGGGATCGGCACCCTCGAGCGAGCAGCGGCAGTGGCGACCGCTGGAGAGCCGGCTGATGCGCACGGCCGTTTCGTCGACAAACATCTCGGTGGCGGTCAACCACGATCATTATTTCAATTTCCGTCTTGATGTGGACGTCGATGGACCGGTCAACAGCTTTGTGGCCGACAAGCTGGTTACTAAGGCGCTCCCGTCCGACCATCCTCGTCGCAGCATCTGGGTGCGCGAGCCGATGACAGCTCGCACCGAGCACGATGGTAGGTATGTTGCACACGGATATGGCGCATCCAGCACTCTGGCGGGTCGTCAGCACGACGGAGGAAAATCATGTCGGTTATCCGACGAGGCTATCACACTGCTGCCGGGAATGAGCGCGTCCACGCTGCTGACGCCCGATGACTACCCCTGCCGGAGAGCGGGCTTCATCGAGACATCAGCTGTGGGTGACGCCCTACCGGAGTGGAAGAGAAATGTACGCCGCGGGGGACTATCCGACGCTCAGCACGCCGGGACAGGGTCTGCCGGCCTGGACGAAGGCGAATCGCTCCATCGAGGGAGAGACATCGTGCTCTGGCACAGCATCGGCATGCATCACATGGTTCGTGGCGAGGACTGGCCCGTCATGCCGGTGATGTGGGCACAGCTTCGAGCTACGTCCGTTCGATTTCTTCGATCGCAAACCCAGCGCTGGATCTCCCGAAGCCGGTGATCAGGCGCGCTTTCTTCTGTCCGTCGGTGCCGCGTCGTGGCCATCCGGTACGCCAGGCAACCGCGCCGGCTCGCGTGATCGCCGCCTCCGCCGCCTACGATCCCTTGAGAAGAGCATCGAGGAGCTTCAGGCGGCGATGACAGCAGGCCAGACCACGTCTGCGCAGCTCGTGAAGTTCTACTTCGATCGCATCGCTGCGCACGACCAGTCCGGTCCACGCCTGAACGCCGTCCCAGCTAGTACAAACCCGCGTGCCGTAGCGGAAGCGCGCCCTCGACGACGAGCGCAAGAAGCGGGGTCCGCGGGGGCCGCTCTGCACGGTATTCCCGCGCTGCCTCAAAGACAACCTTCGAGACCAGAGATATGCCGACGACTCGGCGGATCGCTGGCATTGTCGGGGCGCGATGCCGAAAGACGATGCCTTTCAGGTCAAGAAGCTGCGTCAGGCTGGCGCGGTTGTCCTGGGCAAAGTGAACTTACACGAACTCGCGCTCGGCCTGACGACGGTGAGCTCGCTTGGCGGGCAGACACTCGATCCGTGCGACCTGTTGCGTGCGCCAGGTGGATCGAGCGGCGGCCCGGAGTGGCGGCGTCGCCAACTTTGCAGCTTTCACGATGGGAACCGACGCTGAGTGGCTCTGATTCGAATCCCGAGGCTCGCACAGCAGCATCGTGGGTCTCCGGCCGACCGCCGGCCTCTCGAGCCGGGCGGGGATCATCCCGTTCGGCCACACGCAGGATACAGGCGGACCCATGGCGAGAACGGTCGCCAGACATTGCGCTCGTGCTTCGACGCAACCGTTGGCTACGACCGCAGCCGATCAGGGTCACGACTTCGATGTAACGGCAAGATCCCTCCAACCTACAAGTCGTCTTTGAACGCCGACGCGCTCGAAGGGGCGCGGATCGGCGTGCTGACAGAATTCTTTGGCAGTGCGCCTGAAGATCAGGAAGTCGGGTCGATCGTGCGAGGCGCGATTCAAGACGATGAAGAGGAAAGGGGTGGCGGCCGTTGACGTGATCGTCCCGAATCTTTCCGCGCAGCTCGCGGCTTCGAATCTCCCTTCCAGGAGCTCAAGTTCTACCTCGGCGACTACCTGAAGATGGCGCCAGGCGCTTTCGTCAAATCAGTGGAGGAGCTTGCTCGCCTCAGGTCTGCACACGGCCCAGTTTCAGGCATTTCTGGAAAACGCGAATGCCCAGCCGGACGACTACCTGCACAGTGCCGACTCATCGGAACCGGCTCGCGGCCCGCGCCTCGCTTGCTCAGGCCATCCTCCAGGTGATGGACGAGAACGGTGTGGACGCGATCGTGTACCCCGACCGTGCGACGAATATAGCTCCGATCGTCGGCGGCAACCAGATCGGCAGCAACGCGGGGCTTTCGACACAGTCCGATTTCCCGCGATCACGGTTCCGGCGGGCTTCACCTGAAGGGCTTCCTGTTGGCATCGAGCTCCTCGGACGGCCTTTTGCCGGAACCGACGTTGATCTGGGCTGGCGCACAGCTATGAACAGGCAACGCGGCATCGGCGGCCGCCGGCGAATTACCGCCGCGCTTGATGAGAGTGCGGGCCACCAGGCTGCGGGTGAAAGCTCCTCGGACGCGGAAAGGAACCGTGCGCTTCGAAGTGGCAGCAACGTCGGTCCAATCTGTTCTGAAGTCTGGCGGCGCATTCAAACTCATCGCACGACTGAGCTTTAACGATCGGACCCGCCAGTTGGGCTACGACATCTCTATCTCTGGCGGCTCTCGCGATCAGGTCGGCGGCGTGCGCTCTGCATCGCCGGGCGAATCGCCCGAACGGCGGTGTCGCCTACATCCTGGCAAAATCGATCAAGTCGTCAGCCTCGGGCCGAGTCACCTCTGCTCGAACCCGAAGCCGCAGACTTGAAAGCCGGCAAGTGCTACATCTCCGCGATCGGCAAGGCGAATCCGCTCCTCGGTGCCGAGAGCCGACATTGTGCTGCCGTCAGCATGAATCGAGCGCTCCGTCCTGGGCCTGACCGAGATTGCGCGCAGATCGTTTTCTACAAGAATCTGAGAATCTCGTGGAGATTCTCCAAGACTCGGTCCGCCGCGTCGAAATTGCTCGTGCGGGTAAGAGCTGTGGGCACCACGATGCACTTGATTCCGGCTGCCTTGGCCGAAGTCAGGCCGCGTAAAGAGTCTTCGACAGCTAGGCACGCTTCCGGCCCGCAGCCACTCTTTTTCAATCGCCTTCAAATACGGCGCTCGGGTCGGGCTTGACCTGCGCGTAATCCTCACCGGTCAGAACGAAATCGAAGTATTCTGAGAAGACCCGGTGTTTCGATGGATGACGTCGAAATGATCTTTTCTGAGCTCGTGACGACGCCCATCACGTGCACGGCCATGGAGCGACTCGAGGACTCGATCAACGCCGTCGATGACGAGGGGGCGCTTCAGCCAGCAAGTTGGCCATAGAGCGTGTTGCGTTGAATCCTCAGGGCCTCGATTTCGCCGGCAGTGAATCCCTTTTCTTCCGCAAGGTGCCAGGCGCCCTTTCCTTGGACGAGGAACATTTGCAAATACTGCTCCGGCGTCAAAGGAATGCCGATCGTGGCCAGGATACGCTGCGTCGCCTCGAAAGTAGATGTGTTCGGTGTTGACCAGCACGCCGTCGTTGTCCCAGAAGATTGCTTTGACCATTCCTCGGCTTCGGCGCATGGCCGCAGGCGCAAGCATTTAGATAGACGTCCGGACGAGCATCATCAGCCCCTGAAGCCCACGCGAGCCTGTGGCGATGAACCCTCGTTGATCCTCGAGCCGCGCAATCAGAGGCGGGACCTTTGCGGCGTGCCCATCCGGCCACGATGGCTGCGGCAGCAGATCATCGACGAAATAAATGCCTCCTTCTTTGAGGAGCGCCAACGTCTGCTCCAAGATGCGTGAACTTGCCGCGGCCAGGCGTCTGCATAAATCAGATCGAACTGCCGGCCGCGCGATTGGTCGAGAACACGCGCCGCCGTCGCCTAGGTGAAACGTCACGCGAGCGTCGTGTCCGAGATGACGACGGGCGACCTCTTGCGCCTTCGAATCGCTGTCGACCGACGTGAGATGAGAGCGTGCGTCCATGCCGGCCAGCAGCCATGCGGTGCCCACGCCCGTGCCCGTACTAACTCGAGAAATTCGCCGCTCGGTTTCGACGCCACGAGGGCCCGAAGAAGGCGCACCGGTCTTCGGTTCAGACGCCAGCGTGAAACCGATGCGCTCGGTACGTCAGCGTGGATGGCGCTCAAGACCGCGGGGCGCGACTGATCTGTTGGTCGTCCATAGTCTGAGAGCCATTGTGTGGCGGAGTCCTCATCCCTACCGTGTCGCATCGAAGAGGCCAAGACATCGAGTTAGTCCGAGGAGGCGGCGGCTGCGAGTGTTACACTCGCGCGACTGACGCCATGTACAGAAACGCGAGAGCTGAACCCAGCGATAGGACGCCGCGCCGGATGTCGAGCGGCGGCGCCTTCGCCAAGATCACACACTGGCGACCGATGCCGTTCCTGATCGTGGCCTACGTGCCTCAACTACCTCGATCGCAACAACGTGGGGTTTGCGGCGCTGACGATGAACCGGGAGATCGGACTGACTGACCCAGCAGTTCGGCAATGCCGTGGCGGCATCTTTGTTCCCGGGCTACTGCTTGTTCGAGGTTCCCGAGCAACATGCGCGCTGTATCGAGTCGGCGCGCGTGTCTGGCTGTCGCGGATCGTGATCTCCTGGGGGCCTGGTTTCGGCCGCCACGATCTTTCGTGACGGGACCACTGAGTCTCCTACTTCCTCCGCTTTCTCCTTGGCGTCGCAGAAGCTGGGTTCTTCCCCGGCGTCGCCTTCTATCTGGGCACTCTGGTTTCCCACCGATGCCAGCACGCGCGCGATTGCGTGGTTCATGGTCGCGATCCCGGTGTCGTCCGTCGTCGGCGGGCCTGTTTCTGGGGTTGCTGTTGGCGATGGACGGCATTGCCGGCTTGGCGGGTTGGAAGTGGCTGTTTCTGCTCGAGGGCCTGCCGGTGACCGTCCTCGGAGTTGTCGGGCTCTGGGTTCTCACCGATCGACCTGGAGGCACGCCGTGGCTCACCGAAGAAGAGCAGCAGGCGGTGCGCGCCCGCTTGTCGAGCGAGCGGCGCGAGAGGGAGTCCGTCACTTCCTGACGGCCCTGAAGGATCCGCGCGTGATCGTTCTGGCAGGGGTGCAGTTTGGATTTCTGGTCGGCTCCTATGGGGTTAGCCTCTTCCTGCCCTCAGATTCTCAAAGAAGGACGGCTGTCGGACATCGAGGTCGGATTCGTGTCAAGCGCCTGCTATGTCGTTGCATCCATCGCCATGATCGGGTGGGCGACACATGTAGACCGGCGTGGCGGCAGGGTCGTGAATCTCACGTGTTCGTGCCTGCTCGCGGCCGGGGATTCCTCGGCGCCATCCTTTCGAGCGGGTTCTGGATGTCGATCGTGTGGCTGACGGTGGCGCTGCAGCGGAATCAACGCGGCTCGCGGCTCTGTTCTGGACGATTCCGCCGCGGTTCCTGACGGGAATCGCCGCCGCAGGTGGTCTCGCCTTCATCAACTCGATCGGAACGATGGGCGGCTTTGTTGGACCGACCGTAATGGGATGGCTGACCGAGCGAACGGGATCATTTTCGCCGGACTGGCGGCGATGGCGGATTCCTGCTGCTGGCGCCGGGTTGTCCCGGTCGTTGAAGCTCTTCGTGAAGCAGGACTAACTCGGTCAGGCAAAGCACACACCTACGGTAGCCGTCATGAAAGAAGCGCCCTGCAGGTGCTGGCGATCCAAAGCATCTACTGCTCTTCACGTTGAAGCACTTGCATCAGGGTGTTCTTGTCGCTCATTGTCTTAATGGTAATCGTCTTCAGTAACGTGCGGTCCGCCTGAGCTCGTCCCGTCCCGTCGGAAACTCGTTCGCCTGCATGATGTAAGCGACGATGTCGGTCGAGCTTTGTGTGTTGAGGCTGCCGACGTTGTCCGCCGGCATGGACGTGCGAATGCGGATCGACGAAGGTCGCCAATGCTTTGACCATCCCACCTATCGAGGAAGTCGCCGCCGGCCAGTGACGGGCGCTCTGGTCGCGCTTCCGCCTCAGATCGGCCAGGTGGCACGCCGCACTGCCTGCGGTGCAGGTGCGCCTGTCCGCGCTGAGCCTGCACCGATTGTGAGATACCGTCAGGCCGGCGTCGCCGGCTTGGGGACGTCCTGCGATTTTGGCTCAGGCTGCCGAAAGGGCGATAGCCGGTCGAAAGGCCGAGTGCCGCCACTGCGATGACTGAAGCGATGTGTCCGAGTGCAAACATGATTGGTGTCCCTCGACTACTTTACTCGATGTCAGTCTCGGTTCGTCGTCGGTGAGCGGTGCGGCCTCGCCGTGCCGCCTTGTCGTCCGCCCGCCCGGCGCGCAGAATCGCGTCGAGACCGAGATTTCCTCGTGACATCGTACTTCGCACGGCCGCTGGCTGTCGTCCTTCTTCGTCAAGCTCATCGCGAACGTCCACGGCCGAGTCCAGGTATGCGGATCGTCGAACGTCACCGACCACTCGCACGACGTCGGGTGACGTTGGGGTGAATCGCTCGACCATCCGGAGGTACTCACTGGAACCACGCACGGCGTCTTGTCGGTGAAGTTCGTGGTTTCGACCACGAGCGTGCGGCCATCCCAGCGGCCGCGCGCGTCACCAAAATACATCTGAATGTTGGCGCCGACGTGCGGGCGTCCATCGAGCGGATCACGCGCGTCTCGTTGACCATTTCATAGTGAATCGCGACGTAGCCTGGACCTTTGATGAATCTGGTAGGCGTTGCCATAAATCGCCGGCATCATGGACCCGGGCAGGCCGCGCGTGATGCATCGATCGCATAGGCTGCGATCCTCGCACGTGAGTCCGCCGGTCCGCGGCCGCCTCCTGTGCCGCGGCCCGAGCGGCGGCTCTTTGCCGGGCTTCGTCGGTTTGCGTGGAACCTTGCCGTCGGGCGGATCGGAAACGAGCCACGCCCGACTGTTGCTTCGGGAAGTGATTCTCGAACCAGTGCAGCGGGCTCCTCAACTCCCACCGCTGCCGATCGGCTTCGACACGCTCGTCGCTGCGCTCGTTCCTCGAGGTCGGCTAACTCACTGTCGCTGATGTCCTCGAGCCGTCGTCCTTCGAATTGCGCCGGCCGCTCGAACGGAATCAGGCTCTCGTCGTTGTTCGTAAAGACTCCGGAAATGTCTGGATCGCCCCATGGGTTCGAGCCGGCGTGTAGGGCTTTGTGGGAGCCTGGCTCTTCCGGGTCGGCGATGAAGGCTGAGCACTGGCGCCGGAAGCCAGAAACGTGGCCGCGATTACACCGACGACGAGTCCACAGAGCCCGCCGCTCCTCCGGCTACGCATGCTCGGATTATAGGACAGCACGGCGACTCCGGACCGCTTGAGCATAATGCGCGGTGCCTGCGAGCGACAGCGCTGGGCGCTGCACTTCCGGCTGAAGCCGAAGCCACACAGGTGCCTTGAGGCTGTGAATTGTTCTCGTGTGGCTTCCGCCTTTAGGCGGAAGAGGGCCGCCGGTTCAGGCTCGAGTGTCGAGAGGGGCTCAATCGATGGACAATCAGCTCGTTGGTTTCATCGGTGTTGGCCGCATGGGCGGCCCCATGTCGTCGCCGGCTGCTGGACGCCGGCTATTCACTGTGTGTTTTCGACACCAATCCGGATGTCGTGAAGCCGCTCGCGGCGCGGTGGAGTCGAGGTGGTTGGATCGCCCGCGCGAAGTCGCGTCGATAGCACAGATCGTGCTGATGAGTCTTCCAACACCGACGATCGTTCAGAAAGTGGCTCTGGGAGACCAAGGCGTGGTGCAGGGATCCAGGGTCAAGATCCTCGTTGATTCTCGACGACAGGCCCCGGAGTTGCCGAGCGCGGTGGGCCAGGGCGTGGCTGAGCGCGGCATCACGCTGGTCGACTCGCCGGTCAGCGGAGGAGTGGCCGGTGCAAAGGCCGGCACACTCGCCGTCATGGTGTCGTGTCCGAAACCCACGCTTGCGCAAGTCGAGCCGATCCTCAAGAACCTCGGGCGTCTCTTCTACACCGGCGAGAAGCCGGGCCTGGCGCAGACGGCGAAGCTTGCGAACAACCTCCTGGCCGCCGCCGCTTTGGTGGTTTCTTCCGAAGCGTTGGCAATGGGCGTGAAGGCCGGCCTCGATCCGAACGTGCTTGCTCGACATCATCAACGCCGGAAGTGGGCGCAACAGCGCCACACAGGACAAGTTTCCACGTTCGATCCTGCCGGGGACGTTCGATTTCGGGTTCGCGACGGCGCTGTCATACAAGGACGTCAAGTTGTGCGTTGACGAAGCGGAGGCGCTGGGCGTGCCGATGGTCGTGGGCTCCGCCGTTCGCCAGATGCTGGCCGTGACGAACGCCCGATTCGGGCCCGCCTCTGACTTCACGTGCATTGCCAAGGTCGTGGAGGAATGGGCGGGGAGTCGAGATCAGAAGTAAAAAGTAGAAAGTGGAAAGTGGAAAGTAAGTGGAAAGTAGAAAGTAACCCGGACTTCGCGGTGTGCGCGCCTGCGCCGGCTTTGCGCGATTATGTGTCGCACTACGTTGGTTTCCGCGCTCGCGGGTTTGCTTCATACACTCATCCGGGCCTCCCGTCGCATCATGTTCTGCTCGCCATCAGTCTCGCCAGGCCGATCGATCTCGTTCGATTACCATGCGCCGAGCAGCCTCCGGCTGCCTTCACGGCCTATGTAAGCGGCCTCCAGGTTGGCCCCACGATTGTGAAATACGAGTGACCGGCGAGACGGTCTGTTCATCCATCTGACGGCGCCGGGCGCTCGTGCCGTTTTGGGTGTGACGAGCGCCGATCTTTCTCACCGCATCGTGGATCTTTCGGACATCTGGGGCCGGGCTGCGGCGCGCCTCGTGGAGCGTCTGATGGCGTCTCCAACTTGGCAGCAGCGCTTCGCCATTCTGAATCAGGTATTCCTGAAGGCGCTGCGTCCTGTTCCTTCACGACCGGAGCTGGCCTGGGCGTGGAGCGAGCTTGCGCAAACGCACGGACGCGTCTCGGTGCGCCAAGCTCGCGGACGAGATAGGGTGGAGCCGGCAGCACTTCCGGAAGCGGTTCCAGGCCGAACTCGGCGTGACGCCAAAGACGCTGGCGCGATCTTCCGCTTCGAGCGCGCTTGCGACTGATCAAGAGCCAGCGCCATAGCCTGGCATACGTCGCGGCCGCATGTGGCTTTCATGATCAGGCGCATATGACGCTTGAATGGAACTCTCTGGCGGGCTGCACGCCCTGGACCTGATCATCAACGAGCTTCCATTTTTCCAATACGCCGAGCCGCGGACCGGCGAATGATGGTTCGCGAAAGGAGCTCGTGATGAGGGTTGGAACCTTTATGTCAGTCTGCGGTTTGATGGAAGGTGCGAGGCCGCGTTCGAGTTCTACGAACGCTGCCTGGGCGGCAGCATCCTTTTCAAGCTCACTTGGGGCGATTCGCCTCTGGCGAAAAGCGCGCCAGCAGAATGGGGCGGGAAGATACTGTATGCCAGGCTCGCGATCGGCGGTACGGCCCTCTTGGGAGCCGATGCTCTTACCGAACACCTACGAACCGCCGAGGGGATTCGCTGTCTTGCTCGAGGCCGGCGATCAGTCGGACACGGAGAGCGCGTGTTTCAGGCGCTGTCGGAAAACGGGACCGTGCACATGCCGCTCCAGGAAACGTTCTGGGCCTTGCGGTGCGGCATCCTTACCGATCAATTCGGCATACCGTAGGAGATCCATTGTGAGAAACCCCAATGGGGCCTGCTTGCGCCTTCCGCTCCTCGCGTTGCTGCTCGCTGCAGCCTGCAGCGCGCGCCCGCGAAACGCGGCCGACGCCATTCGCGCGCAGATCGCGAAATACGCTGCGGCATTCGATGCAGCGGATGTGGGGCTCGCCTCGCAAGTATGGTTGACTTCACCGGAGATTTCGTTCATCAATCCCGCCGTCCACTCGCACGGCTGGGAGGAAGTGAAAGGAGTCTACGAGTTCTTCGGGACTGCGTTTTCCGAGCGCAAGCTGACCGTGCGCGATGTCGCTGTTCACGCATATGGCGATGGGGCGTGGGCCGAATTCTACTGGCATTTCGACGCCAAGCAGCGCAGCGATGGGGCAGAGGTGAAGACCGACGGTCGAGAGTCGCAGGTGTATCGGAAGGTGGATGGCCGGTGGGCGCTGGTTCACGTGCATTACTCGGGTATGCCGGTGCCTTTGAGGCAGTAGGCTGCAATTGAACGCCAGCGCGTATATTGGCAGGAGCGGATCAGTCTGGACCACCTGTGCGGCGGCGGAGGGAGAAACATCGATGTCGACGGTCACTGCACCTGCGCTCACGAAATACAAGATGTGACATCGGAGGAGCAGTGGGTCGACCCCGAGTCCAACCAGTAGTTCGAAAGCGACAACCCTTACACGGGCAGCCCTGGGCGCTGATTCCGCGCGGCACGGCTGCCGACGTCGGATCGCGCGGTTCAAGCCGCGCGCAAGGCGTTCACGTCCGGTGATTGGCCGAAGCTCACCGCGTCGCGACGCGGGGCGCTGCTGAGAAAGCTCGGCGATCTGGTTGGCGAGCGATGTCCGTGCGCTCGCCGAAATCGAAGTGCGCGACAACGGCAAGCTCTACGCCGAAATGGGTGGGCAGGTCGCGTACATGACGCACTGGTTTCACTACTACGGCGGCCTGGCCGACAAGATCGAAGGCTCGGTGATCCCGCTCGACAAGCCGGAGTAAGCTTCAACTACACGCGCCCCGAGCCGCTCGGTGTGGTCGTGGCGATCGTTCCCTGGAATTCTCCGCTGCTGCTGGCCGCCTGGAAGCTGGCTCCCGCGCTCGCCGCAGGCAACACGGTCGTGATCAAGCCGTCCGAGTCACGTCCGCCTCGATCGCTCGAGTTCATGAAGCTCATCGAAGATGCCGGGCTTTCCGCCCGGCGTGGTGAACGTCGTCACGGGGTTCGGCGCCGAGGTCGGCATGCCTCTGGTCGAACACCCGCTCGTGGCGAAGGTGGCGTTCACCGGCTCCGATGCGACCGGTCAGCGGATCTACGAGGCGGCGGCACGCGGAATGAAGCGCGTCACGATGGAACTCGGCGGCAAGTCGCCGAACGTCGGTGTTCGACGATGCCGACCTGGATCAACGCGGTGATGGGCGTCGTCTCGGGCATTCTGGCGGCGACCGGTCAAACCTGCGTGGCGGGCTCGCGGCTGCTCCTGCAGCGAGACGCATTCACGACGTGTTCGTCGAGAAGCTCGTCGCGTTGTTCAAGACGGCGAAGATGGGCGATCCGATGAGCTCGAGCACCCAAATCGGGCCCGATCGCCAACAAGCCGCAGCTCGAGAAGATCCTGAAATACATCGACATCGCGAAGAGCGAGGATGCCACGCTCGTGCTGGGTGGCGAACGCGCCTCCCGACCGGAGTGCGGAGAAGGATGGTTCGTCGAGCCGACCATCTTCGACGCGCGTGAAGAACACGCATGCGCATCGCGCAGGAGGAAGTGTTCGGTCCAGTGTTGGCGGTGATTTCGTTCAAAGACGAGGAGGAAGCTGTCGCCATCAGCAACGACGTCGTCTACGGACTTGCGGCCGGCGTCTGGACGCAGAACATCCGGCGCGCGCTGACGATGGGAGAGCGCCTGCAGGCTGGCACCGTCTGGGTGAATACCTACCGAGCCAACAGCTACATGTCCCCATTTGGAGGCTACAAGCGATCCGGCTTCGGCCGTGAAGGCGGCAAGGACATGATCCACGAATACCTGCAGACCAAGAGCGTCTGGATTTCCACGGCGACGGACGTTGCCGATCCGCTTTGTTCAACGCTGATGCGATCAAGGCAGACGGGAGTTGGCCTGACTCGATGAGCCGTATCGAAACGCTGGAGGGCAGATGCGCTCTCATCACCGGGTCGGTCAAGGCCTGGGACTCGCGGCCGCCCAAGCGTTTGCCGCAGCTGGCTGTCACGTCGTCTTTGAACGGCTTTGCCGATTCCCGTCGCGTCGACGCCATCCGATCGCCAGATCGAGAACCAGCACCGTGTTCGCACGATATGCTGCGGCGCGGACCTTCGCAGTCCGAACGAGATCGAGCAGATGATCGGGGCGAGCCTGGGCGCGTTCGGCTCGATCGACGTTCTCGTCAACAACGCGGTCGTCCGGCACGCCGCGTCCGTCGAGGCATTTCCGGTCGAGGCATGGAATGACGCGCTTGCCGTGAACCTGTCGGCCGCGTTTCATACCATTCGATTGGCGGTTCCTGAAATGAAGCGGCGAGGCTGGGGACGGATTATCAATGTATCGTCCATTTATGGCCTTCGCGCGGCAGCCGATCGCGTGGGCTACGTCACCACCAAGACGGCGTTGATCGGCATGACGCGGGCCGTTGCGCTCGAGACGCTTGGTCAGAACATCACCTGCAATGCGCTCTGTCCGGGGACGACACGAACTCCGATCCACGACGCGAGAATCTCCGAAATGATGGCGGCCGACGGTGTGCAGCCCGCGTCGAAGCCGAGCGACGCTTTTTGATCGGCAAGCAGCCCACCGGCCGGTTCATCCCAGCCGAGAACGTGGCAGCGCTGATGGTGTTCCTGTGCGGTCCGGAAAGTGGCGACATTACCGGCGCCGTGCTCCCGATTGACGACGGGTGGTCGGCGAGCTGATCCGCAATGCCAACACCTTCCCGCTTACTCACTCGAAAGCTCCTGTCGTGGTTCTTTCGGCTCACCGGCCGCTTCTGGCCTCTTGATGAGCCATGGCAACGTGTCGCCTTCAGAGTGCCGATCGCGGCGTTCGGGCCAGGCTCACAGCGGCAGTTCGGTCACTACCTGGAAGGCGAGAGCCGGGTTCATGAATTCAGTCGATCGACGAGCTCATGGAGTGGCTGCTGAACTGTCAGTACGTCACCGATCGAGCCTGTTCAACGAAATCGATCTCTGGCAGCACCCGAGCAGCTTCGAGGAGCTGCGGCGCGGCGATTGTGAGGATTTCGCGTTGTGGGCCTGGCGCAAGCTGGCCGAGCTGGGAATCGACGCCGAGTTCTTCGTCGGGCGAATCTTGAGTGTCGAGGAGCCGGACGTCGACCGTCAGCATGCATGGGTGGTGTTCCGTGTCGGCGACGTCCAGTTCCTTTCGAGCCCGCAGCAAGAAGCCGAGAGCTCATGATTCGGGAATTGGCCGACGCGATGCACGACTACGTGCCGCATTTCGCGGTCGACGGCGTTCTTCGAACGTTTGCGTTCGGCGGCTATGTCGCCGACTCCGATCGCCGGCGGCGGCGACGGAATCGTCGGATCCCGGATCCCGACTGGCGGATCGCCGTCGCTGCGTTGAACTGAGAAGCGAACAGGTATGCGAGCGTCGCCAGCACCACCTCTTGCCGGGGCCGGCCTTCCTGCGCCGCGCCGCGCGCCACTTGTTGTGGGCGTGCCTGATCATTACGTGCGCGGTGCTCATTGGGACGGTTGGCTATCACAGCGCCGGCCGGTTGGGCTGGCTCGATGCGTTCCTGAACGCGTCGATGATCCTGAGTGGCATGGGGCCGGTCGATCGGATGGAGAACACGGCGGGTAAGGTCTCTTTCCGGCGCTCTACGCACTCTTCAGCGGCCTGGTGTTCGTCGGAGCAACCGGAATCATCATCGCCCCGTGGGCGCATCGACTCTTCCACTGGATCCACGTCGAGGGCGGAGCGTAAGTAGCCTTCCCTTGTCGTGGGACTTCCGGCTGAAGCCGGAAGCCACACAAGAGTCGACTGTGGCTTCCGCCTTTAGGCGGAAGAGGGCGGGTCTTCTGCAGTGAATTGGCGCCCGCGTGTCTCGGGGCCGAGCCAGATCATCGTGATCGACAGCACGCCAGACAGCAGCATGGCGACCGTCATGGCGTTCACGAGCCGGAAGCCATTGTCCTGCATGATGCCCAGAACGACCGGCATGACGGCTCCGATGGCAGCGCCGGCGTGATAGGTGAAGCCGGGACCCACACCGCGCGCCGATGTGGGAAAACGTTCGCTGACGTATGCCGGGGCCATCCCCCAGATCCCCATGCCGAACGCTCCCATCATCAGCGCCCCGATCCATAACGTTGCGGCAGTTTGTGCGTGCAGATACAAGGGAAGGGACGCCATGCCCAATATCATCGTGATGGTGACCGCGCCACGCCGGCCGAGAACAGTTTCCGACAACCGGCCCCATCCTGCCGTGCCGACAATCGCCCCAATGTTGAAGGCCGCAAGATACGGGAGCGTCTCACGTCCCGATTCCCGGAGGAACGTCGGGGCACCAGTAATTGACCGAGTAGTACACGCACATGAAGGACCCGATAACTGCCGTGGTCTGAATGGTGATGCCGAGCAGGTCCCACTGGAAGATGCGTGTGAACGACATCTTGGGTTCCGGCTTCAGGCGGCCGGAGCGCGCCGCGTCGCGCAGGATGCGTTGTCGCTCGAGCCACACCGGACTTTCCTGAACGTTTCTCCGAATCCACAGCGTGAGCAGGGCGGGCACGATGGCAATCCAAAACATCGTTCGCCAGGCCAGGGTCGGGCGTTCCGCTGAAGAGCGGATAGACGAACTGAAACGTCGCGGCCGACAAGAAGGTATCCCCAGTACCACCCGCCGAGCAGCAGCCCCGAGGCCAGGCCCCTGAGCCGCGTCGGCCAATGCTCCAGGACGAGCGGCATGCCAGCCGCCCATTCGCCGCCCATGCCGATCCCGAACAGCGCGCGCAGCGCGAACAGCATCATGTAGGAAGTCGAAAACCCACTCAGGAACGCGAAGATCGAAAACCACAGAACCGACAGCATCAACGGGAGCCTGCGGCCCCATTTGTCGGCGATCGTCCCTGCAGCCGCGCCGCCAACCAGACGCATGATCAGCGTGACGGTCGCCAGGAGGCCCGCGAGCGCCCGATCGACTGTGAAGCTCTTCTGAATGTCGATCAGGATGAAGGTCGCGATAGTTGAAGTCGAACGCATCCACCACCCAGCCGAGAAAGACGGCCCAGAAGGCGCGCCACTGGTCTCGACTGACCTCCGAGCTACCACGGCACCGCAGGCGCTTCGACGCGGACGACGTCAACGGCTTGTTGAGCGCTCAAGTTTTTACTTCTGGCTGGCGGCGGCCTTCTCGTCGGCCCTGGCGGCGCTGAGCATGTTGGCCATACCGTAGTTGCCCTCGTGGCAAGCGTATTCGTAAATCGTCGGGTATCCCGGCTTTGCGGTCAGGTCGAGCGCCACTTTCCACGGTCTCAGTACATCGTCGGATCGTCGACCGTGAACTCGTAGTGAACGGTGCCGGGATCCGTCCGCGTGAAGCGCTCCGTCAAGCGTAGGTCTTCACTGTGGATGGCGCCGTTGCCGTTCCCGCCCAGGCCGGTGTTGTCGGTGAAGTTGGTCGATTCGACAACCAGCGTGTCGCCTTCCCAGTGGCCCCGGGCGTCTCCCGTATACTGAAGGATCGACTTGCCTAGACGCGGACGCGGGTCCAGTGGAACCAGGCGGGCTTCGTGAATCATCTCGTTGCGAATGACCACGTATCCCGGCCCCTGCATGATGTCAGTGCCGTTCCCATAAATGACGGGAAGAATGGAGCCGGTCACGCCACGCGTGATGCATCGATCGTAGTTGCTGTGGAATTCGTATGAGTCCTGCTCGTGCGCAAGCCGGACAGTCCGTCGTTCCGCCGAAAGCCTCTGAGCTTCCGGTGTCATTGGCGGGATTCGTCCATCAGCCGGTTCGACGACGAGTGACGATGCACGAGAGGGCTTGGTAGGCCGGTCCAGCCAGTGCCGGGGGCGTTGTTGGAGGCGCTATCCTGAGCAAACGGGGTTTCCGGGAACTCGCTCTGATCCTTGGCGATTTGCTCGGCGTTTGCGCGTTCCCGCGCGGCGTATTCTTCGTCGTTCAGCGTCGTTCGTCCGGCGAATTGGGGCGGCCGTTCGAATGGAACGCCGATCGAGTTGTCGCTGAGTACGTGCCTTGGAGATCGGGGTCGCCCCATGCAGTTCGTAGCGGGGCCCATTTCTTTGTGCGCCGGTTGGTCGCGTCGTCGGTGTCGGGCTTTGAGCCGCCAAAGACCAGACGTGTATCGATCCGAGTCCCACGGCGATCGCGATGGCGTGCTGATTGACATCGACAGCCGATTCCGCATTTAGCGTTCTCCCGGTCTCAACTAGCGAAAGTCTCTCTCGGAGCGAGTTGCTAAAGAAGTAGTAAGGCTGGAACGCAAGGGACTTGAGTGAAGAATCACGATAATATCGAGAATCCCAAATCGCCATCTCAGGAGGTATCCAACATGAACATTCCCGGATTCACCGCTGAGACGACGCTCTACAAGAGAGGCCACGACTACCGTCAAGAGGGCTCGGCCGTTGCTTGCAAACGATAGGCGCTGTTTTGCCGGCCTTGCCCATAGCATTTTACAGCCCAAACCGCCTTCGAGGTTTCTGCGCCAATCGACTTGGACTGTTTCGGCCACCAGGAAAGGAATCGAACACGCATGCCGGCTGCTTACTGCCCGACGGCCACGGTGTCGTTTGCGGTGGCGACACGACAGACCAGCAGACCAGCTGGCGACAGGTTCTAAGTTTAGATCAACGGAGGTTTTCGAAATGAGCATTCCAGGATTCACCGCAGAAGTCACGCTCCTCAAAAGGAGAGGACTCTACAGCGATCAACACGATGGCTGTTGTCGCGTTCAGGGATGAAGGGCGCATCGTCCCTGCCAAGCGTGTCCAACTTTATACCCCGCGCCAGGTTCGGGCCCTGTGCAAGCAGCTAGGCAGTGCGTTTTGGCCGGCAGGCCAGGACTCGAAAACCTATGGTTGCGTCGCAGGTCGGGGCGACGACGACGCCGTAGGCATCATCTGTGGCGGCGCTGCACCGGGCTGCGATACATTTTGAGGCAGCAGGTTGGCTCAGGGCACAGCGCGCAGTGAAACGTGAAGCGCGTGGAGGCCATCGCCGGCGACGCGAGCCGCGCGTTCCTCGCTTTGATACCCGTCCTTGGTTAGGCGTACGTGCCTGGTCCCCGGTGTCAGATGACGGATAGTGACTGGTGTGAGGCCCCAGCCGATTCCATCGACCGTCACTCGCGCTCCCGCTGGTTCCGAGGTGATGAGCAATTCGGTGATAAGTGGTTGAGCGACTCGCGGCTCGATGTCGGCGGTCGTCGGCACCGGCGCGGGTTGCGGAAGAGGACCAACGGTCGCGACTGGCGCGTCGGGTGTCTGTTCGTTTTCCGGTGTTGTTCGTTGCGCTTCATCCACCGGCGCCGTTGGCTGCGGCGGTGGTTCTGGATCGACAGCGCCGATCGACTGCACAGCCGCCGGAACCTTGTCCTCTCTTCCTCGCGTGACCAGGCCCAACACGAGCGCCGCCCCAATCGCGGCGAGTGTCACCAGAATGCCCTTCCGGAAGGCGGTTGTGGAAGACTTGGCCCTTCGGGCGCTACCGGCGGAGGCTCGGCAGCATGCATCGCACGCTCGAGTCTTTGCGAGAGACTCCTGATCCAGGCGAACGGCTCGGGCATAAGCACGAACCTTGGCGCGCCTGTAGAGTCCCTCCGGCACGACCAAGGAGTCGTCGCGGTTCCAATGCCTGCAGATGACGCAGAGGAACCTTGGTCTCAGCTCGCGATTTGCTCGAGCGACATCCCGCGGCGTTCTCGGCTTTGCCGGAGGAGCTTGCCGAGCACGATGCTTTCGTCCGCCTTCGTCGTCGCAGGCGTGTCGTGAGAATTCGTATTGGAACTATCAGAGGCCGGCGTCGCCATTGGAATCAGTACCCGAGTTGCCGAACCATCACTGGCAATTCCCATACCATCCAACTACGGGAACGATGCTGGGCAAAGCCTAATCAAGAGGCTGACTCTCCGCTCGCCGACCGCTGTGGCCGAGTGCGCGATGCCTCAGATATAGGTCAAATGTCTGCTGATCCCCGAACTACCGAGGCTACGCTCGAGCCGCCGGCCAGTAACCCATCCGTGTTCTAATGTGCCCATTGTGCGTGCGTTGATTGGTGCCTTCGGCTTAGCCGTCGCCGCGGTGCTCGTTGGGACTGCCATACAGGATCCAACGCTGGTGACCAACCCGCCAGAACACTTTTCCATGCGAGTGGTGGCGTCGGGACTCGAGGGGCCCTGGGAGCTCACATGGGGTCCGGACGGACAGTTGTGGGCGACCGAGCGGAAGGGAAGGCGGGTGATCCGCATCAACCCCGCGGACGGTACTCCGAAGCATCTCTGCTCACGCTGCACGAGGTGCATCCAGAGCGTTCAGCAGGACGGGCTGCTCGGCCTGGCGCTGCATCCGGACTTCCTTCGCGGCAGCGACGACGTGTTCCTCGTGTTCACATACGATGATGCTCCCGGACCCACGCTGGCGCGGCGGTTGGGCATCCGGAAATATCACTACAACCAGGCTACGCACACGCTCGGGAATCCTGAGGACGTGGATCACCGGCTTGCCCACACGTGACGATCACGTCGGCGGCCGGCTGGCGATCCGGTCCCGATCGCAAGCTCTATCTGACGATTGGCGATCAAGGGAGCAACTTCGGCTCAAACCGCTGCAATGCCAATCACGCTCAGGATCTGCCCACGTCGGCCCGGATCAGGGCAAAGCGAGGACTGGTCGAACTACCAGGGCAAGATCCTGCGCATCGATCTCGATGGGTCGATTCCGGCGGACAACCCGAGATCAACGGCGTGCGCAGCCATGTGTTCTCTGTACGGCCACCGCAACCCGCTCGGGCTGGTCTTCGGACCGAACGGACTCCTGTACGAATCGGAGCACGGGCCAAGCACGGATGACGAGGTCAATCTCATCGAAAGTGGCCGGAACTTCGGCTGGCCGAACGTCGCGGGCTATCGCGACGACAAGTCGTGCGCGCACGCAAACTGGTCGGCGTCGAAAGGCCCGGCTTGTCGCGATCTGCCTCCCGGCAATACTGTGCCGGCGTCGGTTCCGACTCCAGCACGAGTCGGCGTGGAATGATCCTCGGTTCGCGCCTCCGCTTCGAACGTTCTTTACGGTTGAGACCGGCTACGACATTCGTGGCATTGGCAGCGCGACAATCGCTCCAGGGGAATCGATGTCTACACATCGAACGTCATTCCAGGCTGGCGCAATTCGCTGCTGGCGCTCAGCCTGATCGGGGCGCGGTCTATCGTCTGAAGCTCTCGGACGACGGCCGCTCGGTGGTGGGAGCGCCAGTCGAGATGTTTCCAACAGCGAATCGATATCGCGATATCGCTCTGAATCCGGACGGACGGACCATCTATCCGGCGACCGATCCTGAAGGTCCGAGCCGTGATCCGTCGGGAGCGCAGCGTGCGCTGGCTGAACCCGGGCAGCATTCTCGAGTTCACCTACACAGACAACTAATTCCAGGGGTAATTTGAATTGACGAATGTGACGCAGGCCGCTACAGCCTGTGAATTCTGGTCATGTGGCTTCCGCCTTTAGGCGGAAGAGGGCCACCGACATAGTGATCTTCCGGCTGAAGCCGGAAGCCACACGCGAGTCGACTACCCGGATGCCCGGCGGAGCGACGGCAACACAACCGAATACCCGAGCTGGACTTACCCCACAACCTGCGGAATCAGCTCGCCGTACACGTCGGTCAAGCGCATGTTGCGGCCGTTGAAGCGGTAGGTGAGCTTCGGTGTGATCGATTCCCAGCAAATGCAGGATCGTCGCGTGCAGGTCGTGATAGCTGATCGGCTGTTGCTCGGCCTTGTAGCCTGAACTCGTCGCTGGCGCCGATGGCCTGCCCGCCCTTGATCCCCGCGCCCGTCATCCAGACGGTCATCGTCCCGGGTTGTGATCGCGGCCCACGCCGCGCTGGGAGATCGGCATCCGGCCGAACTCGCTGTGCCAGATGACCAGCGTGGAATCGAGCAGTCCGCGCGCCTTGAGGTCGGTCAGCAGCCCGGCGATTGGCAGATCGGATTCGGCGGCGTGCTTCGTGTGATTGTCTTTGACGCCCTCGTGCGCGTCCCAGGTGTCGTACGACTGGTTGCCCATTCCACCGTGAAAGAGCTGGACGAACCGCACGCCGCTCTCGACGAGCGCCGCGCCAGCAGGCACTGTCGGCCGAACGGTTCGGTGACCGCGTTGTCGAGGCCATACAGCTTCTTCGTCGCTTCCGACTCGTTGTCGATGTCGACAACGGTCGGCGCACATTCCTGCATGCGGAACGCCAACTCGTACGATGAAATGCGAGCGGCCAGATCCGAGCTGCCGGGATGCTGTCGCCAGGTGCTGTTCGTTCAGCTTCGCCGAGCGTGTCGAGCCGCGCGCGCTGCTGGTCGGCCGTGACGCCGGCCGGCGGTTTGAGATCGACAATCGGATCACCGCTCGCGCGAAATGGCGTGCCCTGGTACGCCGCCGGCAGGAACCCCGACGACCAGACCTGCGGTCCACCGATCGGGCCCCCGCGATAGTCGTGCAGCACGACGAAGCCCGGCAGCCCGGAGCTTTCCGATCCGAGGCCGTAGGTCAGCCACGATCCCATGGCCGGAAAGCCGGAGCGAATCTGACCGGACTGCATCTCGAGGTGGGCCAACGTGTGATCGTTCGATCTTCCGTAGACCGATCGCAGGAATGCGATCTCGTCGACGTGCCTGGCGACATTGGGGAACAGCTCGGAGACGTCCATTCCGGACTGACCGTACTTCTTGAACGTGAACGGGCTCGGCATCAACGGGCCGGGGAAACCCTGCCGAACGACCACTTCACCCTTTCCGCTGAGCGGCTGGCCCGCAATCTTGGTCAGCGAGGGTTTGGGGTCGAACGTGTCTACCTGACTGACGCCGCCACTCATGAACAGCGAGATGATCGCGCTTGGCCCTGGGCTTGAAGTGCGGAGACCTCACCAGCGAACGGGTTGCCGTCGCCCGCTGGCACGCGTGCAGGCGTCGCCGGCGAATGCGAGCAGGCCGTCCTGGTTCAGCAGATAAGCAAGCGCCAGACCGCTGATGCCGCCGCCCGACTGGAACAGGAAATCGCGCCGGGAACAGAAGTATTTGCACATTGCGGTCACTCTGATGTAGAGGAACTCGCTCAGGTTCAGCAGCACGTTCGTGAAGTCCACCAGCGATTCGCTCTTCAACCAGCTCGCGTGCAATCGTCATCTCCTTCGGCTGTCGGCGGCCGCGTCAGCGCCAGCCGATACGCGGTATCGATCTGCTTGCGCCGTATCACTGCCGGCCATCGTCTTCACACGATCCGCCAGCAACTGCGCCTGACGCGCCACGAACTCGTTGTTCATCAGCGTCAGCGCCTGCGTCGGCACCGTCGAGACGTTGCGGGCGCCCGCACGACATGTTCAGGTCCGGCAAATCGAAGACCTGGAGCATCGGGAAGGGAGATTGCGTTTGTAGTAGACGTAAATGCTGCGCCGCCACACGGCGGGGCCGTCAGGCTGATTGTTATAGATGCCGCGATGCGGCTGAAGCTGACGGCTTTCAGCAACTCATCCTGGATGTGCGGAAAGACCGGTGGACCGCCCATCGTCACATCGATGGTTCCGGCGGCGGCCATGATGCTGTCGCGCACGATTTCCGCGTCGAGGCGCTGGATGCGGAATCGCCACAGGTAGTCGTCGTTCGGATCGCTGGCGGCGGACGCGGCGTCGTCGTAGCGCGAGGCCATCTGATACGCCTCCGACGTCATCATCAGCCGATGCATCTGCTTGATGCTCCAGCCTCGGTTCATGAACTCCACGGCCAGCCAGTCGAGCAGCTCGGCGTGCGTCGGCGGGTCGCCCATCTTCCCGAAGTTTCTCCAGCGTTGCCGACGATGCCGCGGCCGAAGTGGTGCGGCCCAGATGCGGTTGACCATGACGCGGGCGGGCACGGGATTCTCGCGCGAGGTCAGCCATTGAGCCAACGCGGAAGCCGGCGGCCGGACGGTGTGGCCATCAGGTCGTGGAATTTCAGTGGGCGGGTTGCCGCACGTGGCGACCGTCACGAAGCCCGGCTTGGTCTCGTTGCCCTTGGCCTGCCAGTCGCCGCGAATCAGGAAGTAAGAAGCAGGCGGTTCATGCGGCCGGGGCCGGTGTGGAGGTAGCTTCCTTGAGCCTGAGTTAGAAGGGCAGCACGGTTCCCTTCGCCGCGACAGTTCCCTCCGTGACGCGTTCCGAATTGAAGCGGTAGTCGCCATCGGTCACGATGTCGGCGGCAGGCAACGGCTTCGGCCGCTCCTCGTCGAGCTTGTTGATTTCAGCCTCGAGGGCTTTGCGCCCGGGCGAGATCCTCCGGCGTCATCGCTTCGATCGACCTTGATCGTGTAATGACTGCGCTCTTGAGTACCTGGTCGGCGAGCAGCTCTCGCCTTCCGTCCGCGCGGACTTCCGGGCTTGGCGACCGCTTGCTGAACGTTGAGAGGAAGTCGCGCTTGATGGCCTCGGCCCGCAACCGCTCGCGGTAGGGCGCCTCGATCTTCCGATTTCCGCGCGCAAGCGGCGGCCTGCTTCGCGCTGATCTCCGCGACTTTCTTGTCGTAGGCGTCGACCTGGTCCTCGGGCGCCAGCGGATACGGCGTCTCGACACGTATCCGAACAAGGACGCCTGCATTGCGTAGTAGTCGCGCTGCAGAATCGGATCGAACTTGTGATTGTGGCAGCGCGCGCACTGAAGAGTCAGGCCGAGCGTGCCTTTGCCGATCGTCGCGATCATGTCGTCCAGATAAGTCGAATCGGCATTGCGGGTTGTCTCCTTCACGCGCGTCGACGCGAGGACCGAGGCGCAAGAACGCCGTGCCGATATAGCTGTCGGTCGTCCGGTTGTCCATTTCGTCGCCCGGCGATCTGCTCGGTCAGAAACAAGTTGTACGGCTTGTCGGCATTGAAGGGCGCGAATCACGTAGTCGCGATAGCGCCACATGTTCGGCCGGTCGTGGTCGTTCTCGTAGCCGTCGGTGTCGGCGTAGCGTGCGAGATCGAGCCAGTGACGGCCCCAGCGCTCGCCGTAGTGCGGCGAGGCGAGCAGCGTGTCGATCAGCCGTTCCCAGGCGCCCGGGGCGTTATCGGCGAGGAACTCCGCCGTCTGTTCCGGAGTCGGCGGCAGTCCGATCAGGTCGAGATACGCGCGACGGAGCAGTGTGAGCGTTGTCGGCTCGGGGTGCCGCTTTCATGACCCTTTTCTTGTCTCGTCTTTTCCAGAAATCGATCGATCGGGTTCTTGAGTTGTGCGGGACCCATCGGCACCGAACCTTGAACGGGCAGCTTGAAGGCCCAGTAGTCGCGAGCGCCTTCCGGGAGCGGCGAGTTCTCAGGGACGCAGCGGCAGTGGTCGGTTTCGCCGGCGAGCCAGGCGCGTCTGGCCGTCGCGCCCCCAATGGGCGCCATCGTCTATCCACGCCTTGATCGCCGCGACCTGCTGGGGCGTCAGCGTTCTGCCGTCGAGTGGCATGGCAGGCTTCTCGAGTCCGGCGACAAGGCGGTACAGCTTGCTGTCGTCGGCCCGCCCTGGAACCAGAACCGGTCCGTGCTCGCCGCCCTTGAGGCGCGCTGTCGCGCGTACCAGATCGAGCTGCGCGAGGTGCGTCGAAGCGTTGTGGCACGTCCAACAGGTGGACTCGAAGATCGGTTTGATGTCTTTTTCGAATGAAGATGGCTCCTGGGCGTGCGGCGCATTCGTTGAGAAGGCCGATACGCCAAGGACGATCGCGGCGGCAGTCAACAGACAAAAGGCTCGCCTCAAAGCTCGACTCCTTTCCCTCCGAGTGGAAGGCGCGACCGACGCCTCAGGGCTGTCTGATCCCGGTATGTTAACACCCTGTCGAGGCCGTTACGTTTGCAGCCGCGGCTCAGCCCAGGGCCCGTGATAGGACGGGACGGTTTGTGCTAGAGTCTCGCTGAGTCCATGCACTACGCCACACTCATCTAAACGCGCCGCGTCTCGCTCCGGTCCTTCCGGCGCCAGCCTCTACGGCGCTCAACTATCCCGTCACAACTGACTGCTATTCGTGTTTCCGGCAGGGCCGGATGCGCTGGAGTGTTCTCGCCAAGGCGAGGTCGAGGGTTGACGAGATCATGCAAACGACGGAGCTTCCAGTAGAAGACGGCACCGCGGACGTCGCACGCTCTCGCCGAACGCCGAGGGCGCTGTGGGCATTGACGCGCGAGGCGCTGGCAGGCCAACACCGAGACTACACCACCGGGTCCATCCGCGACGCGATTGTGCTGCTGGCGATTCCGATGGTGCTCGAGCTCTGCCTCGAATCGGTTTTTGCTGTGGTGGACATGTTCTTCGTGTCGCGGCTGGGCGCCGATGCGGTGGCAACGGTGGCTCTGACCGAGTCGATGCTCGTCCTGTTGTACCGCTGGCGATGGGCTTGAGCGTCGGCGCCAGCGGCCGTCGTTGCGCGGCGAATCGGCGAGAAAGACGCCGACGGTGCGCGCGAGGGCCGCAGTACAGGCGATTCTGCTCGGCGTCATCGTCGCAGTTCCTGTGGGCCTGTTCGGCGGCGTGTATGCGCGCTCGCTGCTCGAGGTCATGGGGGCGTCCCCGGCGTGGCGGCCAGGAGCTCGATGACTCCATCGTGCTCGGTGCCAACGGCGTCATCATGATGCTGTTTCGATCAACGCCGTGTTTCGAGGTGCCGGCGATGCCGCGATTGCGATGCGCGTCCTGTGGATCGCAAACGCGATCAACATCGTTCTGGATCCCTGCTTCATCTTCGGGCTCGGCCCATTTCCCGAGCTCGGGGTCGCGGGCGCCGCAGGTGGCGACGACAACCGGGCGGGGCATTGGCGTGCTCGTGCAACTGTGGTTTCTCAGCCGGCCGGGCAGCCGCGTGGCGATCAGGGCGCGGCACCTGCGATTCGATCCTCACGTGATGATGAGCATGGTCCGGTTGTCCGGCAGGCGCCTGTCGTTCAAGGGTTGATTCCAAATCTGAGTTGGCTCGGCCTGGTGCGAATTCTGTCCACGTTCGGCAGCGATGCGCTCGCCGGGTTCGCGATCCGCGTTTCGCGTCATGGTGTTCGCATTCCTTCCGGCCTGGGGTTTGGCCAATGCGGCGGCGACGCTCGTGGGACAGAATCTGGGCGCGCGTCAACCGGAGCGCGCCGGAAGCGTCGGTTTGGCGGGCCTGCTTTTACAACATGGTGTTCCTGGGCGTGGTGGGACTGATCTTCGTGGTGCTGCCGGGTCGAATGGTGGCCGCGTTCACCAGCGACGAGGGGGTTGCGTCGAACGCCGTCGCGGCGCTGCGCATCATCAGCGCTGGGTTTCCGTTCTATGCATACGCCATGGTGCTGACGAACTCGTTCAACGGCGCCGGCGACACGCTGACGCCCACGGTCGTCAACGTGTTTCTGTTTCTGGCTGTGGGAGCTGCCGGTGGCCTACGCGCTGGCCCACGTCCTCGGCTTCAGTGCGACGGGCGTCTTCTGGTCTATCGCGGTGGCGTATGCCGACGATGGCGCTCGTCAGCGTTGTGCTCTTCCGGCGCGGTCGCTGGAAAGACGAAGAAAGTGTAGCCGGTGAATTTTCTCGTGTGACTTCCGCCTTTAGGCGGAAGAGGGGCCACCGGCATTTGAACCATGCTCATCGACTCGCCGAGGCCTAAGGCGCCGCACCTATCTAGGCGTTTATGCGCGCGGCCTTGAGCGCCTCCGAGCACGCGCGGCGCGCGGAACGGCACGCGGCGCAGTCGAACGCCGGTCGCATCGAAGATGGCGTTGGCGACGGCCGCGAGCAGCGGCTTGCACATCGTCTCGCCGGCGCCATAGGGCGGCAGGTCGGGCCGGTTCGGATTGGGATCGCCGTTCACCAGCACGACGTCGATTCGCTCCGGCGTGTCCGTGTGCCTCAGCGACGGATGCGAGACCCAGTCCACGCCGGTGGTCTTCTCGGCATCGAACTGCACTTCCTCGTGAAGGCGCGGCTCAACGAGTGCGAGCATGCCGCCCTCGATCGTGCGGCGCAGCGCCTCCGGGGTTGATGACGCAGCCCGCAGTCGTGCGCGCACACGAGCCGCTTCACCCAGACGCGACCGGTGCGGCGATTCACCTCTACCTCGGCGATCTCGGCGACGACCGTCTGATTGCGGAAGCGTATGCCATCCCGCGGCCGGTGAGGATCTCGCCGCTGCCGATCGGCTTCGGCGACGGACGCGGCATCCCATCCGAACGCTTCCGCCGCCGCCTTGACGACGGCGATCGAGCGCGCGCGCTTGAATCCGCTGTCGTCCGTGGTGTCCGGCTGTGAGCATGCCGCAGGCGGAACTCGACCGGATCGGCCTTTGCCGCGGCCGCCAGCTCGTCGATGAACGATTCGGCGGCAAAGGTAATCTGCGGACCGTTCGGATCGCGCAGGTTGCCAGTGCGCAGGGGTGTCTCCCACACCAGCGGCAGACTGACGACCTGCGATGCCGAGGCGCTTGTTCGGGATGCGCACATGTCCGACGGCGTTCCCGCGCTGCCGGCGGCCGGCGTGTCGTCGCTTTCGCACGCCCATCAGCTGCGCGATGAGGACGGTATCGGCCTCGTTGTAGCCGACGTGGTTGTAGTCGGCCGAGCGTGCGTCGTAATCGAGCGCGACGAGGTTGCCCCGCGCATCCAGACCGCCGCGCATCTTGAACGCGAACGCCGGGCCCTTGGTATCCCAGCCCGGTTTCCTCGTTCCTCATCCACTGCACGCGAACCGGCCGACCGATCTCCTTTGCCAGAAACGCCGCCTCGAACCCGGCATCGTCTGCGGCCGTGCGGCCGTACGCCTGAGGGCCCGTCCATCCAGACGACGCGTACCTCGATCGCGCGGCATGTCGAGAAACTGCGCGACGCCGTTGCGCAGCCCGTAGGACTTCATGTCGTTCGAATAGATCGTCATCTGGCCGTTCGACGGATCGGCCATCGCGTGAGCCGGCGCGAACGCGGTGTGCCCCTGGAACGGGACGTCGTATTCGGCCTCGACGACCGTGGCGTGCGCCTGCCAGCGCCGCGTCGGGGATCGCCCTGCACGACGGGACGTCTGCTGCGAGGTCGGCGTCGCGCCGCGCATGTAGCGTGAAGAGATCGTCCGAGGTCGGGAACGGCGGTGTCGCCGGCTTCTGCCAGTTCACCTTGAGCTGTCTGGCGGCCGCGATGGCCTGCTCTTCCCGCTCGCAGACGACGGCGACGTAGTTGCCCTTGCTCACGACCTTGATGAACCCTGGGATGCCGCGCACGGAGGACTCGTCGATGCTGATCAGCTTGGCGCCCGGCCACCGGCGGCTTCACGTTGCGCGCATGCACCATGCCCGGAAGCTTCACGTCCACGGCCCATTTCAGCGAGCCGTCCACCTTGGCGGGGATGTCGTAGCGCTGCGGCGACGTGCGCCGACGATTTTGAGATCCTGAACCGGCTTGACCTTCGCCACGGCCAGTGGTGGCGTCGATGTTGTTGCCCGTCAGGGTGACGTTGAACCGCTTGCCGCCGATCAGCTCGCCGTAGGTGATCTTCTTCGAGGGATCCGCCTTGACCGCGATCACGCCAGCAGTCGACGGTGAGGTCGATCGACGGGCACAGCGAATCGCGTGGCCGCCATCTCGAGCAGCACGCGCCGGGCCTCGGCCGCGACCGCGTCGCATCGGCCAGCCGTCGGTCTGAATGGCATCCGAGCCGCCCGATCCGCCCTGATCGACGGTGAGGTCGGTGACCGCCCATGATGCAGGCTGGTCTTGTCGTAGCGCGATGTCGAGCTCGTCCGCCATCATCTGGCGAAACGCCGTGCCCGTGCCCTGGCCGCAGGTCGGTTTTGCCGACGTAGAACGTCGCGGTGTTGTCCTGATGGATGACGATCCACGAATCCAGCTGCAGGAAATCGGATCCGGATACGGACCCGCCGCGCCCTGCGCGCTCGCAACCGATGGCAAGGGTCCCGCGATTGATGCGGCGCCGACGCTCACGACCAGGAGTCCAGAGCCTTTCAGGAACGTGCGCCGTCAGAGCCATTGCCTCGATCTGATCCAACAGCGCTTCGACGCTGCTTCGGAACGTTCGTGAAGGTCGTCATGACTAGCCCCTTCGCTCCTGCCCGGCCGAAGCGGGCCGGACATCACAGCCGCCGCCTGCTTGAATGGCGCGCTGAACGCGGTATAGTCAGTTAACGCGGTGATGGCAGTCGCGTTCGTTCCTCGCGCGGGATCTGCGTCGTCGGTCGGGATTGCATCTTGTCGAGCGGCGCTTTCGTGGACAGAATCTGGCCGTTCTGGCAGAACCGTCGGGCACTCACATTGACGTGCCGATCCAGGCCTGTCTTCGCAGTGGATGAAGCCATCCATCGAAGGCCAGTCCTCCACGGCACGGCTGACCTCACTCTTCACGCCGGGTACCATGATGCAGAATCGCTGCGGCGCCGCCGATTGCTGACCGTGCAGGCGCTGCATTGCCCAAGCCACAGCCGAACTTCGGGCCGCCTCGAGTCGAGGTCGTTGCGAAGAACGTGGTGCAGCAGCGTCGCAGGGCTCGACATCCACCTATGCGTCCGCCGTTCACCTTCAGCGTGATGCTCAGCTGATCAGCAGCCTATCGCCCTTTACCTTTTCTCGACGAGTGATTTCGTTCGGTCACGCACCGGTTCCGTCCCGCTAGTTTTCAGATTTCCATGAGCAGTTCTTTTTCTTGTCGAAGGTGATTTTTCGTGAATGCCGCCAGCTTGCCTTGGACCTTTTCCTGTCCTTGGGCACAATCTGGAACGAGGGCAAGAGGATAGTTCGACTGCTCATGGGCTGATTGCGTAATCTCCCAAAAGCTCATCAATCGGTCGGTGCGCGAAAACAATCTTATCGCCGCCGTCGGGAAGCGCCTCATGGTGCGTGTAGGGTGCAAATCCTAACGGGAGCGATAGTTGGTGGGATCCGGGCCCCGTCCACCGGGAATGCGAATCGGCCGTTAATCGGAGCCTTCTGGAGTGCATCCACCAAGCGCGTCCCTGCCCTTTCGGCACGTATCGAGCAGCCGAGCTGGCCTTGTCGCGTTGGACGACCAGCGATCGATGGCGATCTCAGGAATCGCCGTTCCGCGCCGGTCAGGTTGTTGCTCATGTTGACCGCAAACGTCCGCAGGCATCTCGGCAGCGGCGGGAGTTTCTGCGCGGACCGGTTGCGTGGACGCCAAAGTCAGGATGACCGTTGCCGTGACGACTGCAAGTGAGGCCTGAACGAGGCTGCGGTTCATGTCTGAGCTCTTTGTCTTTCTCATCTGCGTTCAACGCAGGTCAATTCGGCCCATTCTAGACATTGTGGCCGGTGGCAGCGAGCCCGCGTCCAGAGGATGTGAATCAAGCGTCTGCTGTGGCTTCCGGCTTCAGCCGGGAAGTTCAATGGCGAGCGCTTCCGCCTAAAGGCGGAACCAGCTATGAGAAATCCACAGGCCATTGCGCGGCTGCAACTGTCTCGCGGGTTGAAGGCATTGAAGCCTGCGCCACACAGCTAAGCCGTGGACCGGGCCAGCAGATCAGAGCGGATTGATCCCGTAACCGGCCGCGAATCACGGCTGGCGCAAAACTGCCAGGGCGATGAGCGGGCCCAGCGGCGGCCGGGGTTGGTCGGTCACCGGTCGTCGGGTCGCCGAACGATCGCTCCGCCCCTCATCACAGAGCTTCACGCGCCGCAGCGCCGAGATGTCGCGGGTTGGGTCGCCATCGAAGGCGGCAAGATCTGCCAACGCGCCCGGTTTCACTCGGCCGATTTCCTGATCCATGTGCAGCACCCGCGCCGCGATTGACGTGGCGCTCTTGAGTACCGCGAGCGGGAGCCGTGCACCGGACGCGACCATCAACTCGAGCTCGCGGGCATTGTCGCCGTGCGGGAAGACGCCGACGTCGCTACCGCTCAGGATCGTCACGCCGGCGTCAGGGCTGCTTTGAAGCTCGGCGCTTTATTGCAGATCGCTGGCGGTTCCGGCTGTTGTCCCTTCTTCCACCCGGCGATGCTGCGACGTGGCGTCGACGACCGCGATGCGTGGGGGCAAACGCGACATTGCGCTCGACCATCAGCTTGAAGACTTCAGGTGTACGCCGCCGCCATGTTCGATCGTCTCGGCTCCTGCCATGATCGCTCGTTGCGCTACCTTCGGGCGTCAGTCGCGTGCACGGCGACAGGCACGGCGGCGCTGCGGGCCGTCGCGGACGGCAAGATTCATTTCCTGCTGCGAGAACGTCGGATGTGCGCCGGCCTGCGGGCTCCAGGTGTAATCCTGCACATCTTGATCCAGTCCGCGCGCCCGGCCCGATCTGATCGCTGGACGACGCGCGTGAGGCTGTCGACCCCGATCGGCTTCCTCGGCGCCCATGTGGGACGCGCCATTCAGGCGAAACCTTTCGGCGCGTAACTGCCGGGTCGCGACGATCGCTTTTGTCACGACGAGCATGCGCGGCCCGGGAACGATGCCCGGGTTGACCCGCCTCCTTGAGCTCCACGTCGGCGTATTGCGCCCCCTCGGTGCCGAGATCGCGAGATCGTCGTAAAGCCCCGCCAGGAGTGTTGCGCGGAGAGTGGTTGGTTGCGCGGGCGACGCGCGGCGCTAGGCGCTTCGTGTGCAACCACTGATCGCCCCGCCACTTGGTCTCGTTGTAGGGATGCAGGGGCACGTGGGGTGGCCCTCGATCAGCCCGGGCGTGAGCGTTGCGGCCGGCAGGTCGATGACGACTTGCGCGCCAGTCAACGCGAAGTGCTTGCAGGCCCAACCGCGTCGATTCGGTCGCCTCTTACGCTGACTGCCCATCCCTCGTGGACGGAGCCGCCGTCGAACACCCGTGCGGGTCTCAAGACGACGAGCGGCGCTTGGTGCGAACGCGCCGGCCCACCAGTCGAGCATCGCCAGCGCGATCAGCACGGAGAGCGCCTTCTTCATGGCCAGATCCTACGCTGTATCCGTTCGAATGCGGCAGTATCCGGCTGCAAGCTGATGGGATTCGTCAGGGTTTCTGAATCTGGAGGACCGTGATGACGATGCGATGGACGTTTGCGTTGATCCTCGTAGGCACGATTGCCGCGCCGAATGCCGGCGCAGGACAAGCGAGCGCGACGACCTCAAGAAGCCGCTCGTGCTTGCCGAGGCAGGAGCAGCTTCTTCGTCGGCGGCGAGAAGAAGGTCGTTAGCACCCACTCGGCCGGCGGCGCCGGGTCAGGCGGACGCGGGGCCCGCTGGGCGCTGGCGACGTCACGGTCAACCAGATGTACGTGCAGTATCAGATCCCGCCGGATGGCGATCAACACGTGCCGGTCGTGATGGTGCACGGCTGCTGCCTGAGCAGCAAGACGTGGGAGACGACGCCGGACGGACGGATGGGCTGGAGCGAATATTTCGTCCGCAAGGATCGTCCGTGTACCTGGCCGATCAGGTCTCGCGCGCGCGTTCGGGCTTCGACCCGTCGAGCATCATCGCGGTCCGGCAGGGCACGCGCTCGCCCGAGTCAGCTGCCGAACGATTCTCACGGCCACGTCATCAGGTCGCGTGGACCGGTCTTCCGCTTCGGTCCGACCTTCGGCGAGCGCGTTTCCGGACGGACAGTTCCCGATCGAGGCCGTCGACGAGTCTCTACAAGCAGATGATTCCCGACCTCAACGCGCACGCTGCCGAGTCCCAATCCGACGTGGACGAACATGGCGGCGCTCGGCGTCCGCGCTGCAGCGGCGCGGTCCTGATGGGACACTCGGAGTCCGGGTTCTTCCCCGAGCAGGCGGCGCTGCTCAATGCCGATCCGGGCATCAAGGGCACTGATCTCGATCGAGATGCCGTGCGTCATGAACCTGACGCTCCAGCCCGGAGCTGACATCAGAGCAGATCGGTCCTGGCGAAGATCCCGACGCTCGTGATGTTCGGCGATCACCTTGGCGACGTGCAGGGTCGGCCCGTGAGCTGGGCGGACGTCTACGAGAGCTGCGAGCACGTTCGTCGGATCAGCTCAAGAAGCGCCGGCGGCGACGCCGAGATGATGCACCTGCCGACGATGCGGCATCCGTGGCAACAGCCACATGCTGATGCAGGACCGAAACAATCTGGATCTGGCGGACCTCATCCTGAACTGGATCGACGCCACGTCGAAAACTAAGAAAGGCGCTCGCCGGTAAACATCAGGCTCAACTTTTCGCCGTCGACCAGCCGGGCGCTCGTGCTGAATTGCCGGTAGTTCGTATAGGTGGCGGTTGTCACAATCCGGGACGAAAAGCGCCGCATGCGACTCGTGCATCGTCATTGGAACGAAGAAGCCGAGCTTGGGGTCGATCTGATAGTCGACCGTGATTTTGGCCTGCGATGTCGGGCTGATCACGACGTTCGCAGTAGGTTTTCACGACCGGTTCCCGCTGCTGGATCGAGCCACGCGCTGCCTCTGGTGATCTGGTCCGGCCCGGCAGGCGTCCTGACTAGCGATGAAGGGGCGCGTTCGACGAAATCGATCTTCCAAACCTCTCGTTGGTTCAACGATTTCGTGCCCGCGCTTTCGAAACGTCAAGCGTTCCTGATTGGGCAGGGACAGTAGATCGAGCTGTCAACATCGGCACGTTGATCGTGCGGTAGATGAGATCGCTGCCCAGGCTGTGACTTTCGGCGTTTTCCTCGGCGATCCGTCTCGCTTGTTCGACGGCCTCGTCCGAGCCATCCAAAAGCAGATGTTCGAGCCGCGCTTCACGTCCGCGCACCGGCTGACCATCAACCAGGAACGTGTCGCGGAATCCGGACCATGACCGGGAGCCGCGGGCAACCCGCAGCATCCCGTAGTCGGACGTCAGTACGCGCTTGGATTCCGCCCGCGCCTCCAATGACGATGTTGCTGCTCGTATTGCTCCTCGGCGACCAGTAGCGACAAGCTCCTGAACGTAGTCGTCGAGGTATGTTCCCCAACCGGTCGACCAGATCATTCAGAGTTGGCGGCTGAGGGCGGGAAGCTTGGCCCGAACTAACTGATATTGCGACGATCGCAAGCGCAAGTATGGTGTTAGTTTACCATGGCATCTGCCGCTTGCTGTACTTCCGGCCGATCTCGGCGGTCTCTGACTCGCGGGTCCAACCATGACGCCTTCCTGAATCATCGCCACGACGTTTCCAGGGTTCATCGAGTTCAGGAAGAAAATCTTGCTGGCTTTGCAGGCGGCAAACACCTTCGCTCGAGCGGCGAGCATTTCCGGAGCCGTTTCTGCGACGTTGCCGCGACCGCGAACGCCGAGCGACAGCGCCATGTCGCCCGGGCCCCATTCGGCGAACGCCGATGCCGGGAACTTTCAGGTTGGCTTCCGCGTTGGCAAGCGCGTACTTGTCTTCGAGCTTCAGTCCGAGCAGCAGCTCGCCGTTTGGATTGAGCGGCCAGGCGTCCGCTTTCTCCACGATATCTCGTCCTGCGAGACGCCCCAAATCTGTGCCGCCGTCGGCGTGCCGTGAACACCGCGTCGTCCTTCGGCGATCCCGTGATCGACGCCCTGCTTGTGGATCGGGAGGCGGACGGCTTCGATGAACGCCTTCACGGCGCCCGGGGTGTCCGGCGTGCGTGAGCATCACGCCGTGCACGCCGGTGGCGAGCACCTGGCTGAACATCCAGGCATTGGCGCGGACCGTCGCTTCGTCGGTGCCGTTGACCGGCACGTTGACGATGACTGCGGGCGTGCGGTGGCCGCTCTTCGTCGGACCTCCGGCGACGAGCCCGCGCATGTAGTCGGCCAGGCCTTTGATGTCGTACGGCGCGTGCTCCATGTCGTAGCTGATGTAGTCCGCCATACGTCTGGGCAGTCCTTCATCCCAGACTCGTAACCTGCCCGACGGTGCCGTGAGTGCGATCCGGTGTAGTAGATGGGCTGTCCCTGCGTCGAGCAGCTCGATCGCACTGGTTGATGCGCTTGGGCTTCGGCGCCTGCGCGATCGTGACGCCGACCGCGAAGACGAGAGAGGTGGAGGTCGCTACACACCACCGCAGCGTCTTGGGTGCTCTCATGACGTCACTCCTAAAGGCAGCTTCGTGGATCTCTTATACAACAAGAGCTTCAATCGTGGTGGAGCGCCGTGACCGGATCGATCAACGTCGCGCGGCGGGCCGGGACGTAGCTGGCGAGAAGGGCGACGACGGCCAGCAGCAACGCGGACCAGCCGAAGGTTGTCGAGTCGTTCGTCCCGATGCCGTGCAGGATGGCTGCCATCGGCTCTGGTCAGCGAAAACGCGCCCAGCGAGTCCCAACGCCAGGCCGATGGCGGTCAGCGATCACGCCCTTGCCGCACGACGAGCTGAAGAACGTCGCGCCGGCTGCGCGCCGAGCGACATCCTGATGCCGAACTCGCGTGTCCGCTGGCCAGCGCTGAACGCGATCACGCCGTAGACGACCGAATTGCCGCCAGCGAGCAACGCCACCAACGACAAAGGTGGCGAGCAACGTCATGGCCAGCCGGTGCATCGCCCGGGCAGCCGCTCGGAAGTCGTCCATCAGCCGGAGCTCGAACAGCGCCTGATCCGGGTCGATTTCCGAAACGATGGTGCGCAGCGTTGAAGCCGCTTGCGTTGGTATCGCCGGACGTTCGCAGCGACGAGCGACATGGCGGGTTTCGGCCCCTGAGACATCGGCAGATACACCTGCCCGAGCTGGCCGAGCATGAGCGTCACCGCGAGCCTCTGTTCGACAGGTCCGACGACGCCCACGATTTCGCGCGGCTCTTGTTTCGAACCGAGCTTGACGCGCTTTGCCGATGGGTTCCGGTTCGGCCAGTATACCGGTCTGCCGTCCACCGATCCACGATGAGCACCGGCTGGGAGTCGGTGCGGTCTAGATCGTTGAATGGAGCGACCCGTCAGCAGCCGGGATGCGCATCGTCCGAAAGTAATCGCTTGATGACCGACTCGTACATAGACAATCGGCACGTCCAGCTCGTCGCGGCTCCGGGGCGGTCTGTTGGCCGGCAACCCGGTGGCGTGGATGCTGTCGCCAGCCGGCAGTTCGCTTATCCCTGAGATGCTCTCGAGGCCCGGAAGAGCTCGCGCCCTGTCGCGATGACCCGGTCGAAGAACGCCCGTTGTTTCTCGACATCCGGGTATTGGCGTTCCGACAGCGCGACTCGCAGCGTCAGCAAAACCGCGAGCGTCGTGTAGCCAGGATTGGAGGAACGCAGGCGCAGGAAGCTCTGCAACGCCAGCCCGGCGCCGACAAGAAGCACCAACGTGAGGGCAATCTCACCGACCACGAAGGAACTTCGGAGTCGCTGATGCGCTCCGCCGCCCAAGGCTGGTCCAGTCGCCTTCAACGCCTCACTGACGTTCGTCTTCCAGTTCGTCACGGCGGGAGCGCAACCGGAAGACAGAAGACCGGTGATAACGGATACACCAAGATTGAAGCCCAGCACAGTCCAGTTGAGGGAGATGAGGTCGGAGTTCGGCAGTTCTTCTATCCTGAGCATCGAGATGGATTGGATCCCCCAAATGGCCGGCAACAGGGCGACGGCCCCACCCAGTAGTCCCAGCAGCAGGCTTTCGATTATCAGTTGACGGGCAAGCGCCCACCGGCTGGCGCCAGAGCCGCCCTGACCGTCATTTCTCGTTGACGGGCCGTGCCTCGGGCCAGCAGCAAACCCGCGATGTTCGCGCAAGCAATCATCAGGACGAAACCGGACTGCACCAAACAACACGCCGAGCAGGGTTTGCGAGTCTTGAATTAATCCCTCCAATCGGTTGGAGGCGAAACGTGTTGCCTCGTCGTCTGGGTATTCACGGCCAAGGCGGTCGGCGGAATCTGCCATTCGTTGCTGGGCCTCGGTCAGAGGGAAGTGCCCTGGCGCAACCCGGCGGATGACGTGGATAGCTGCGGCTTCCGCGCTGGCAGGAGCTTGCGTCGAATCGGAAACACGAGAGGACGTAGAGTTCTTCACGGCTGTCACGGTGGGGAGACCGCGCGGGGGAGCACACCGATGATGCTGCGCGGGCTAGCGCCATCATTACGACCATGGTCTGCCCGACGATCCCCTGCGTTTCCCGGCAACGCGAGCGCCATGCTCTTTCGTTGAGCACCACCACTGGCGGAGCGTTCGGACGGAAAACTGCTCGGTGAATGCCCGGCCCAGGCGGGGTCGCAGGCCGGCGACGTCGAAGAATCCCGGCCGTGGCGAATACGAGGCATTGAGGCGCTCGACGCGATCCCCTTGACGGACGTTCACGCCTTCGTTGGTAAAGGCCGACGTCCGAGAGAAGAGCCCGCTGGTTCTCTCCAGTCCAGAAAGTCTGGAACCGATGCCGGCAGATTCAGCGCATGCCGCGCTTCACGTTGTCGGCGTGGACCACGACGACCGAGCGGGGTGCTGGAATTGAGATCGAGAGCGCGGCTTGAGCCATTACTGAACACGTTGGCCCGTGTTCGCGCCGATGCCGAGAGCCAGCGTCACCACGACGATGGCCGTGAAGCCCGGATTCTTTCGGATCATCCGAAAGGCGCACCGGATGTCACAATGGCCGAGGGTCGCAATGTGGAGCGATCTCGCTTGCCTCTCCAACTGACGAGGCGCTCGATCTGCAAGGCGATCATATCGTCATACGCGCAGGCCGATCGCCCTGTTCCGCAGTCTCGGCTACTTTCGGTCGTGCGCGAACGCTCTCGACACGAACTGGCCAGATGGGTTTGCAAGACGTCCTTCAAAGACCTTCCAGACGACGTGATTCAGGCGCACCAAGCTCCGCGTGATGGATGTCGTTAGGTGCATGGCGCTCGCGGGCGCCGAAACCGACTTCGGTCGATCGACTCGGGCTGCGGCCGTGGCGATGTCGCCACCGGCCCGTGTCGTGTCCTTGGCACTGGCGATCGTGTGGGCGTAGCCGACGGCGGCGAATTGCGAAGCGTTTCCCAGGCGTTGAATACGACAACACGCACAACGAGTCGATCGTTTCACTGAGCAGTCCGGCGGTTGCCGCGGCTCTGGCCGTGGCGAGCTTGGACCAATCTGCCGGACGGGGATCCGATTGCAGCCGACTGCCGTCGGCAACGGATCTCCCTGTCGGGTGGGCAGCGTCGCACCGGGTCAGTTCCATGACTGGCCACCATCCCACCGGGCTTTTTGCGACTTTGGTGCATCGCATCTTTGCCAGAAACAAGCTCTTGCGTTTGAACGAGGTGCATGGCCAACGCCGCCGGCATTCGCGGCAGCTTTGCGGCCGGTCTGCTGGAATGCTGGGTCGATGGAACACAGACGAAATTCCTGCAGCATCCCGGATGGGCAGCGCAGAGCAGGATATCCCCGCGCGTTCTCGCCCGCGCAGGGCGACAGGTCCAGGCGCGTGTGTTCGAAGGACCGCTTTGGTCTGCTTCGCCTCGCATCTTCGGGATATCCCGGCGATTCCGCCGACCTGGCGCGAATACAGCGAGACTCGGGACGACAGGGAAAGCCGGCACTCGTCGTTCGCGCCTTCCCTGCCGCGCACGTTGTTCATCCGTATATCGACGCGCTGCTGCGCACGGGGAGAGACTCACACCATTGATGTCGGCAACGTGGAATCCATCGATCGTCCGGTCGCGGCGTTTCGAGAATCGTCCCCATGGCGTGTGCGAACCGACGAGTCGAAAAGTTCGCCGCCGCCTCCGGTTTCGCGCGCGGCCAGAGTCAGCCTTCAATACACGCTGGCGGAAGCGCTGTATCTGGAGGCTCGGAAGAACGCTTACGACGAGGAGCAGCCTCAGAGGAATCCTGAGATTCTTGAATTGGCGCGACGCGAGATACCACGTCGATCCGTCATTCCGGGTCCGGGTCGATTCAAGGGCGAGGTTCGCGTCAACTTGACGGGCGGTCAGTCGCTTGTCGCTGTCGAGGAGTATGGCACCGGCTCGGCTTGAAATCCGGATGAGCGGATCGGAGCTGCTGGACCAAGTTCGACGAAAATGCGGAGGATTCGTGTCGCCCGTCGAGCGCCGTCGGCTTCGCGGAAGAAATCGGAACGCCTCGACCACCTGCCAGATTCTCGGACGATCGTCGACTTGGCAGAGTGCGGAGCTAGGAGTTGCTAATTTCGAGATATCTAGCACTTATTTCGGCCCGCTTCCCTCGGCTCTGGCGCCCGACAGGATGTTCGTGAGGGCGTAGTTCCCTTCGTGGCGAGGCATCATCCGTAGAACCCGTAGCCGGCGAGTCCAATCTCAACGGAAACGCGATTGTCCACAGGCCGGGCGTCATGCTTGCGGGTCGTCGATTGTGACCTCGTAACGGGCGTGTCGGGTCCGGTCGGGCTGAATTTCTCGACAAGACGAGCGGCTTTGCTGTGCAGATTGGCTGCCGCCATTTCCACCACCCCGTCGTCCGGTGGAGTGGATTCGTCGTTTCGACCACCAGCGTGTTGCCCCAATGGCGCTCGCGAATCTCCCGATGTGATCGAGAACGTCGATGAGACGTGCGGCCGGCATCGAGCGGAACGATCCGTGTTTCGTCGGATCTGGTTTCGTTGCGGATCGCCACGATCCCGGTGCCCTGGACGATTTCATTCTCGTCGTTGCTAGATGACTGGAAGGATGGAACCGAGCGCCCCGTGTGATGCAGCGGTCGCACAGACTTCTGTCTTCATAGGAATCCGCCGGTCCCACGCCCGTATCGCGCGCTGCGTGGACGCTCTGCCGCCCGCTTCTGTGCGGTCTTCGGCCTGCGGCGGCTAGCTTGCCGTCCGGTGGATCGACGATGGCAGGCGAACGCCTGGCGACTTAGCGCCCCGCTCCAGCCAGTGTGGCGGCGGCGACACCGGCCGCCCACGGTTCCTCGGCGCAACGACTTCGGGAGGAACGTTGTTGATGTCGAACTCGGCGTTGTCGTCCTCCGTCTGCCTGTTGCGCGGCAGCAAGCCTGGCTGTGAACTCTGTGTCCGTCAACTCGTTTGCGCGTCCCCAACGAGTCGGCGCACGCGCGGGGAACGCCGACGAAGTCGGTGCCGGCCAGACGCCTGACCGATCAGGATCACCCACGGTGTTCGTGGCGGCGTCCAGGTTTTCGCGGGTGAAACCTTCTTCGAGGAAGACTCGCTTGCCTGCGAACTCTGGTCAGCTCGGCGGAAGCTCGGCTCCGAGCGGCGCAGAGTCACCACGGATGGCTGCGGTTCGCACAGCCACCACGTCGTTGCCCATCTTCATACGCGACCTGGGACAGGCCATTGTTCGCCGCGATTCAGGCAGAGCCCGGAGCTGGATGGGTGTCGGCGGTCCGCCTCATCCAGCCACCTTCATGGGAACTGGAGTGGGTTCGCGGATCATGGACAGACAGACGTTCGAGCGTGGAGTTTGGAAATTCCGCAAGTCGGTTCTGTCGGTAAGGGATTTGATCGAGAACGCCCTCAAGTCGGCCGACGACTTCAACCGCCCGTTGCGGGAGTTGGTCACTGGTTGCCAGTGCTGGGGTGCTGTGTGGGGACGGGAGGAGCTGTCGAGGACATGACTCGCAGCGTGTTCGAGATCTCGCGGTGATCGGACGCGGCTATTCAACCGGCCGCCCCGAGCTCAAGCTCCATATTGCTCGGGGCGTTTCTGGAAGAACTGGCGTCAGCCGTGAAGAAATTCGCGTTTGGGTGTTGCCCAGAGTCCGCGATCTAATTGCGGTGGCCGGCCGCCGTGCTGATGCGCGTTTCGCAGCGCGAGAGAGGTCTTCGCGCAGCTGGATGGCAAATGACGGGCAGCGGTCAGGAGGGGCAGGAAGGGCCCAGAAGGGTCTGCGGCCGCGCGAAGCCGGTCAGGTGCTGCAGCGCGGGCTCAACGTCGAGTCTGACGCAGCCAGCTACCGAGACGCACGGGCCGGACGCCCGGATAAGATCGAATGGCTACCTGCGGATCGCGTCCGGGGGACGATATGGTCCGGGAGTCAGCGCGGGTTTCTTTGGTCGTCGCGTATCGCCTTCCAGCACATCGCCAACGCAAGTAGGTTGATCGGGAAACACCCTGCCGTGGTCGATGTCGCCCGGATCAGGTGCTGACGCGTCGGTTCGCAGAGTGTCCACGTGTACCCCGCCGCGTCTTCACCCGCACGCATTGCGGACGCGGTCGAGTGATCCACCGATCTGTGCGGACGCGATTACCACGGCGCCGGCGCGATCCTGCTCCGTGCCGTCCGTGCCCAAACACGACTCGTTCGGCGAACACTTTGCGCACCGTGCTGCTTCCGCGATCGTCCACCTCCGAAGGGGATACGCATGTGGGCGTAGCACGTCGCGGCCCGGCGCGTGTCAAAAATGTCGTCCACGCTGCAAAGAGTGATAACGGGCCTGCTCGAAAAACATCTCGTAGTTCCCGGCGATGTGGTCGCCCAGTTGCATGTGCGTGACGATGAGCCGTGTTCGATGCGGCGTGACCTGTATCGGGATCGACGAAGACCCCGTGGATGGTTTCGAATCGTCGTCACGGGGCGCGGTCGCCATGGCGGCGTCGAATCATCTATCGATGGTAATGCTTTGGCCGTACCAGGCCGACAACGGCGAACGAGGCAAGGGTTTAGAAGGATGTCGTGCGGATCCTGTTGCCGCCGGTAAAGTTCTCAAAGAGGATTGGCGGTCGTGGGTGCGCGTAGCTGCGGATATGGGCGATGTGATGGCGTGCGGTTGAACATTATCCGCACCGCGGTGATTCATCAGGCATTTGCGCTCGGCGGCGACCACGGACGTCGTGCTGTCGCCGCGGTTGCGCTTCTGGTTCGTTGCTGCGCAAGCACGGATTCCTCAGCCGGGGTCTTCATTGTGCGGCTCAACGTCAAACCGCGTTCGGATCGGTTGAAGTGCATGCTGGCATTCACCCCCCTCGGGGGTGTTCGTCGACTAACTCATGCGAACTCCACTCTCTCGTTGTCGCTTTGATTACGCTGGGTTTGCGTTTTATCGAACGCTATCTATTCGACAAAAACGCACGATCGCCTTGGGCCACAGTGATCAGCCTCTATCGTCATCAGCGGGCTGGGATTGCTGGACTTCTCACCATCGATCTGCGATATGTGTGCGGACCGGACCTCAACCTCATGGAAGCCGGTTGGAGCGACGGTGGTCGTTGAGTTCTGATAAAATTTAACGGGGACTATGGCTCCTACGATGCACGCAGCCGCGGGTTGGATGACCAGCGGGGCCTTCATGGGCTTCACCGTGTTTGGTATCGCGACCTGATCAACCCTACGCCGCGAATATGTCAGGATTGCATGTTAAATGGTTGTGGTTACCTGGCGGTTTCATGATCGTCAGAAACTGTTTCGGTATGTTCTCGGTTGATCGGTGTTCCTCAAAGGCGGAGTTTACGTTGTCTTCAGCTGAAGCCGGGAAGCCACTGCCTGACAATTGAAGCCGGAAGCGCGTTTTGAGTCGAAGCCGGAACCACTTGCGACGTTATCCGTTCTTAGCTATGAACTGGTTGTTGTGAAGTTGTCTTTATCGGTAACAGTTCACAAACGGTTCGGTGGCGCTGGCGTCGGATTCCTGGCTCCACTGTGGTTCCATCACCGAAAGCGCCCCAGGATTCCGAGATTCGGGACGCCGTGTCAAGAAAAGCGGGGCTGTCGATCGATGGTGTATGGTTTCTTCGGCGTTGTCTCCATTCGCCCGTCCACACCATGCGCCATTAAAGTCCGACGGCGTCCATCGAGCCGATCGGCGTCCGCTCTGTCGCCCACCGCGCCCGGCAGTCAGTACCCATTGCTCCATCTTGTATTGTCCTGAATGAACGCCGAAATACCTCGTTCTTGTTGTCTTGTAGTGCAATGAATCAGACAGGCACGGGTGGAGGTTATTCCGCCTCAATGAGCGGGATCAGGACTCTGGGATGATTTCATTAATCACTTCGTAAGAACAGCGGCGTGGTCGCCAGCTGGATTGATGGATCGCGTTTTAGTTCGGTATCGGCGTTCTGCGTGTGACCTTCCACTGGAGCCACGGGGGTTACCGGATGTGAATCCAGCCGGTTGGATGGATTGAGTTGGTTGGGT
>ERZ1370068.4827-contig-3881_pt1 | contig 62398 bp, 86 predicted proteins | sample MGYA00561227_ERZ1370068 | MGnify/ENA primary metagenome ERZ1370068 (study PRJEB38410, sample SAMEA6850437) | metagenome | study: Metagenomic assessment of the ecological functions of the soil: analysis of the soil microbiota associated with the...
GGTATTACTTCGTTCAGTTACGTATTGCTGGATGTGTCTTGAAAATGCGGCAATCCGGGAATTGTGAATCGATGTTGAAGGAGCCGAGCTTGAAGTGTTGTCGGGTTTGCGACACACCTGGAAAAGTCACACCCGTTCATCATTTGTGGTGCTCCCGGTGTACGAGGAAGAGACGGTCATCGGGAAGCTGAGACGTCAACGACTGGACCAGGTTCTATCCTTTGCTCGAAACACTGAGATACGATCTATGTCGGTGCGACGACGACGGAGCGCTTTGGCTCGATACTGTTGAACTCACTCAGACCTCTCCAGTGCAACTGCTTATTTGTGCCTCAGTCGCATTCTCAAACATTACGAGTGCGCTTAACCGCAACGCGCAACTAGCAAGCTAATCAATTGCCACAGGAAACAAAATCTCGGAGGGTTCAAAGTCGTTCGGTGTCGGCGGTAGTTCGACTCTCGATCGCGCGAAGGCTTTCCGCCGAACCTTGTAGTCTCGCCGAGCACTCAGTTTGCCTGCGGAGTTGATTGTGATCGATGCATCGAACGACTCAACGGACCGATCGCTGAAGAATGGAAGTTGAGTGTCGGTGATCGGTGAAGTTGTTTGGGAACCGGCAAGCAAACGCGGAGCTGCTGCACAACGCAACCAGGGAGTCACTAAGCAACGAATCCCTACATCTGGTTCTTTGATGACGACATCATTTTCGAACAAACTGCGTTGAAGACCTTTGGCCCGGAATATCAAACGATGAGTCGATTGGTGGCGTGAATGCTCTGATCGTGAAAGACCAGTTGTATGTGACACCGGGAACCGTTAGTCGGACGTTGTTTCGACTGCTTCACGGCAAAGAGCCGAGAGTCTTACGCGGGGAATGTGTATCGGTCCAGCTCTAAATCTTTTGCCGGAGGACAATCCGAGTCTTCCAGTGTTGTTCCGGTCGAGTGGTTGAGCTGCAACGTGCACGATGTATCGACGTGAGGCATTACCGAAGCCGACTTTCGATACCGTGTTTTCAGGCTACTCAATGCTGGAGGACTCCCATTCATCGCTCAAGGTTTGCAAAGTCATTGAAACTTGCCGTTCAGGCAAAAATTTTCACGACAGCCAGCCCACCGGAGAATTCAAAAAGTAAACCTGCTGTGCTCTCGAAAATGGAATTGGTGAATCGGCACTACGTCATGACTTCTATTTTGAATCGCCGCGGGTTTCGACTACGTTCGTCTTGCTCTACTTGAACTGTTCCGGCATCGTTACTCCCTATTGTGTCGCCCAGTTACTGGTCGCAGCTGCCGGCTTGTTTTGTATGGAAAGTTGAACGCGCTGGGATTATCCTGTTCGCTAAACAACAACAAAACTCAGTCAAAGTCTTAGAATGGCCACCTGTCCTATCACCGCAATAATGCCGACGTACAAGCGCAGGAGAAGCTCCTTGAGAGCTTGGAAGGTTTATCGCGTGACCCAAGCCCGGCAGGTAATCGTTCACGTCGACAGCGTGATCTGGGTCGAAGCAGCATTGCAAAGTGAGTCCGCAAGGTTTCCCAACCTGAAGGTGTTGTTGAGTCGGAGTCATCTCGGGCCAGGAGCGAACGGAACCTATTGTTAGCTGCTGCAAGTCATCCAATAGTGGCCAGCTTTGACGATGACTCTTATCAATGGATCTGGATTATTTCAAACGAGTCAGGCGTTGTTTGATCGGTTTCCGACAGCAGCAATGCTTGAGTCGGAGGTCTACCATAGATCAGAAGGTAAATGACATTGCGTTTGCCGCAAGATGGGTCGCCGACACGGGTTGTGGCTGCGCCTATCGTTTGGCAGCGTTCAAGCAAACAACGGGTACGTCCGACGTATAGTTCCGTACGGTGCAGAAGAGTTAGATCTCGCGCTGAGACGCTACATGCAGCAGGTTATGAATCTTAAAGAGTCCCTGGCTTTCGAGTTTTCACAATACCAAGTTGGAACATCATGAGAATCCTCGGTCACTGCAGGCGTCGTCGAGAATTTTGCGTTGATTCCTTACTTGCGATACCCGCTGCATTTCTGGTGGTTGGGACTGGCTCAACTGGTTGAACAAGTCATATTTCTCCTGCGTCATGATCGCAGCGAAGGTGTCGTTAAGGCATCGTAAATATCCCCTCACTGTTGTGTGGGAGCATAGATCTGGCGACATCGTCTCCGGCCGGCACCTGTTGTCATATCTCCGCTTACGTCACAACCCCGTCGCCGTTGCACTTTCACCTGAAAGGCTCTCGCTTTGAACGGTGGGTCTGCAGAACGTCTTCTCCCTGAGCCTCTGCTGCTCAAGACCTCAAGGGGATTAGTGAGTCGTATTCGCATTGCTGCTTATCGAGCGCTCCAGTTGAGCTGGTCGGCGAAATCGTTTGAAAATTCGCTGTCGTCGTCTGTCGCAGATAGAACTGGGAGACTACAACGCGCTCACCGAAGGTTGCTGGCTTTGGCCGCGATCGATGAGCCGCACACAGGGATCAGGATTCCAATTGGGAATCGGAACTGTTTCAATCGTAATGTCACGATCGATGCGTGTGGATTACGTTCGATCGGCGACGACAATATGTTTGGTCAGATATTATCGCCGATTCCAACCATACTTTGGTCAAGAGGTGCTGCCAGCTCGCGGGCCAACGGAAAGTTGGAGAGTCAAAATCGGCAACGGCTGTTGGATTGGCGCCAAGGCGATCTGGCTCTCAGGATGTTGAACTTGGTGACCATTGTGTAGTCGCTGCAGGAGCTGTTGTGACTAAAAAGTTTTCAAACCGGATCAGTGGTTGGAGGAGTTCCTGCGAAACCTCTAAAGCAAGCGGCACTTATGGCAGGGAAGCGATAGTCAGGTCTATGAATCCTAACAAGGGGAAAAAGGTTTCTTATCTTCTACGATCTGCGACGCGTCGCCTCACCGTACGAACCTTCAAATGCCCTGGATGCGGTCAACAAGGACTCGAATCGATACAAGGGGTGGAGTCACGTTTTTGAAGGAGTGCGCACTGTGGGCTGCTTTACAGAATATTACAGATACCAAGTTGAAAGCAACACTTTCTATCAAGATGCTTACTCTGAAGGATCGACAACAACGACTCCAGACGATCAGACTTTAGAGTTTGGTTGAGGAAAACTTTGCCGAAATAAATAAACTCATATGCTCGATACATAGGGTACTGAATTACTTAGGCGTAAGTCGCTCAAGTCGAGTCTTGGACTTTGGTTGCTCGTGGGGATACGGTTCTTATCAGCTAGCCTTGGCTGGCTATTCGGTCAGTTCGTTCGAGATATCGGTGACACGTCGTGAATTTGCCGCAGATAAACTCGGGCGAGGGTGACGATTTGTCAGCGGCTAAATCAAATTCGATGTCTTTTTTCCGCTCATGTTCTCGAGCATGTTCCGGACTTAGACGGAGTGATCAAATTAGCCAGGCAGGTATTAAAGCCAGGAGGTTTATTTGTTGCTTTTACTCCAAATGGATCCTTGCCTTACAGACAATCGAGCAAACAAGCATTTACAAGTCATAGAACGTACCCAAATGTTTTGCAGGATAAGTACTACCGTTTATCTTCAAAAGATACTCCTCACTTGCTGGCCAACGATCCGTATCAAGCCGATGAGATCAGTTCGTGGAATCGGCGAGATCAATTGTTTGTGACCTCCAAGGCTGGGAACTTCCTAGTCGCCGCAATTCTGTGAACCGGCTTTGCCAACTTATTACTCGCTCATCCTGGCACGCAGCATTCTGTCCGCTTGGCCCAGAATTTGTGCGTCACGGCGTGCTAAGTTCGTTTCATACCTGTGACGATCCATGATCGTTCTCCAGTTGCGGGTATCCTGTCTGCCGCTGCGAGATTGCTCGGCACCGACAAAAGGAATTTCAAAATCGGACGCTGAGTGGGATTCCGAAGGGAAAGGTTCATAGTTATCCGATCCTCGAAGTCAAAGCTCCAGTTGGAGATGCGACAGGAGGCAGATCGTCTCTTAACGCGCTTCAGGAACGTAACGAGAGTTTTCAGCAACGCATTCCAGACAAGGCTCTTTGCTGAGGCTGGTCTTATAGCGGGCTTTGACACTTCGTCACACATCCTTGCCTCAAGGGCCAGGGGAGTGCAGGTAAGAAGTTCATTTTGGATCGGAGTGATTGGCTTTACGTCTAATGCGATTTTTGAATCCTTGCAGGAGCAGTTTCCTGATTGGGCGCATGGCTGGGAACGGAAGTCCGCTGAAGAGTTTGAGCTCGAAACGCTAGGAGCACCAGCTTTCAGACTTGATCGTGGTGCCGAGTAAGCTTTGTAGCTGACACTCTGATGGCCAACGGGGTGGACCCTGGGGCAAAGTACGCATCAATCCCTTCGGCACTGATCTTGGAGAAGTTTCAAGTAGGTGAGAGCCCGTCAAATGAAGGCCTAGTGTTTCTCTTCGTTGGGGCTTTACTTGCGCGCAAGGGTTTGCCCCTACTCCTTCAGAAAGACTTGGGAACAGTTGGAGCCAAACAAAGTCAGAGTTGTGGATCGCCGGACCAGGAGCGGTTCCAGAACAGGTGAAGGAGGCGACTCCTTTGTCGGTTAAGTGGCTTGGTGCAACTCCTACGCGAAGAACTGCCGAGTCTTTTCCAACGAGCAAAACGTGTTTTGTCTTCCCGAGCTTACTTCAGAGGGATCGCCCTGAAGTTCAGTTAGAAAGCCGCAGCCTGTGGTTTACCTGTTATCGGTGCACAAGCGCTTCCGGGGCGGGTGAAGTGGTTATCGATGGCGAAACTGGATGCGTCATCAAGCCTGGCGACTTGGATCAGTTGAAGGAGAAGGTGGACGAGCTGCACAGCCAGGCCGCAGTTGGCGGAAAGAGAAATGGGAAAGCGCGTCAGCTTCTTAAACGCGTTCTCGGCTGAGTTGGTCTCACTACGGTGATCGTTGGAATCAATTGCTCGAGAGTCTGAACTGATGCTGGCGATCCTGACAACTCATCCGATCCAGTACCAAGTACCGCTGTGGAAGGAACTAGCAAAGCAGGGAACCGTGCCGTTTGAAGTCTGGTTCATGAGCGACCACGCAACGAAGCCTAGTTTCGATACTGAGTTCAAACAGACGTTCGCGTGGGACGTCGATATGCTCGAGGGTTATCCATACCGGTTGTTAAAGACCAACGCCGAATCATGATGTTAGTAAGTTTGGCCGACTTAGATTAGCGGAGCCACTCGGTAAGATGCTTCGAGAGAAAAAGGTAGAAGCGTTGTGGATTCAGGGATGGCAAGTAGCAGCTTACTGGCAAGCCGTTTGGCAAGCTTCACGCGCTGATGTGCCGGTATGGTTGCGGGGCGAGAGTAATGATCTCGGGTCTACATCTGGCTGGAAGAAACCAATCAAGAGAGCGGCTCTCGGCAGACTCTTCTCAAAGGTCTCGGAGTTTCTTCTACATCGGAACTGCGAATCGACGCATGTATGAAAAGTTTGGCGTCAGCGAAAAGCAGTTGCATCCGGCCTACTACTGTGTTGACAACGAAAGGTTCAGAAAGCAGGCAAGTGAACTGCGACCACTTCGAGCGGAGATTAGACGTGCGTGGGGTATTCCTGAAGATCAGTTTTGCCTTCTGTTCGCGGGAAAGTTTATTGCGAAGAAGCGGCCCCTCGATCTTGTCAACGCGGTCAAACAACTTCCAATGCAGCGAAAAGATAAACCGCACTTGCTCTTTGTCGGGAGCGGCGACCTCGGTAACGAATTGAGAAGCGCCTGCGATGTTGTTTATGACGCGGAATCTACCCGCAAGCCTTAGGAGCGAACTTGAGTGATGGATGAAAACCCGAGGGCCGTCGTTTACCGGTTTCCTGAACCAGACGGAAATCTCGAAAGCCTACATCGCCGCGGATTGTCTTGTTCTGCCGAGTGAGTCCACTGAGACGTGGGGACTGGTGGTGAATGAGGCGATGGCCAGTAACCTCCCATGCATCGCAAGTGACGCTTGTGGGTGCGCCGAGGATCTGGTGGCGCCGATCAGTCCGCAGCTGAGGTTTCCACTCGGAGACATCTCGGCGATTGCAGCCGCAATTCAAAGCATCATGTCGGATCCACCCGGTAGATTTGATACGACGTCGGGTAGACGACTTCAGTCTTTCTAAGTCAATTTCAACGGTCACTGCATTGTGTGGCGCTCGAAAGCCGACAGGTAGTTAAGGTTGCGAATTCTGTTTGTTACTGGTGCGGGTCGGGTTTACGGCAAGGAACTTCTCACCTCCGCTGATAAAAGGATTACGCGAGCGAAATCACGAGATTACTTGTTTGGTTAGTTCCTGGAGCAATGGTGATTTTGAAAAGGCTCTTGAGGCAGAGAACGTTCCGTTTGTGAGTTTGCCTCTGGGGTTCATTTCGAAAACGTTTAGCTGGTCCGCAGTTAGAATGACGCTGGATCAATTAACGAAAATCGCGAAGTTGTGGTCGGGGTATAGGAAGGCAGTAAGGCGCTTCAAACCTGATGTAGTGCTCCACTCAAACTTTCATCATCTGGTTTTGCTTGTGGCCGATTCTTGGTGGTTGCAACCACGTCTTTCATGTACATGACTGCTTTCCGCCGACAAGGTTCTACAGGTTCTTTTGAAGTTGCTCGAGAAGCGGGTCAGGTTGTTCGTGGGTACTTCACAATTTGTCTCCACTTCATTAGTTAGCCTGGGAATTTCTAAAGCGAAGGTCGCTCACGTTCTGAATGGCGTTTCAGGAAGTGCGGAACAAGAGCTTTCGCCGAGACCTCTTTCGGCCAGGACAAATGGCAAACCAGTCTCGATTGGCATCGTTGGCCAGGTGGCAGAGTGGAAAGGTCACGAGGTATTGGTCGAAGCTCTCAATCTGGTCAAGGGTCACGGCGTTCGTTTTGTCTGCAGAATCTTCGGTGATGGAGATCCTTCCTACGCTGCGGTCTTAAAAGACAAAGTCGCGGACCTTAACCTCACTTCGGAGATTGAGTGGAAGGGATTTGTTGACGAAACGACTTCAATTTATTCGCTCATCGATCTGTGCGTCGTGCCGAGTAAGGCCTTTGAGACTTTTGGAATGGCCGCCGCCGAAGCGTCATTTTACGGAATACCGGTAATAGCCACCCGGCGCGGCGCACTTCCGGAAGTCATAGTGGATCAGGAGACCGGTTATCTAGTTGACGTCGAGTCTGCGGAACAGCTCGCGGAGAAACTCGAGTTGTTGATTAGTTCTGACGGCCTACGAGCGACGATGGGCGCCGCGGCCCGAAGACACGCGCTAGAAAATCTAACGACCACACGAATGGTTCGAGAGTTTGAGACAGTCCTGTCTTCAGTTTTGTAGCGCATATTTGAATACTAAGGATATATGGCACTGAATTTTGGCGGAAAAAGACAGGGTTTCTTAAGGGGAGCAGTTTACGTGCTTCCTCCGTTCGGCCTTAGTCTGTTGTTCTATTCTCTGAGCATCAATGAGATCAGTTTGCTTCAGCTTGTACTGGCCATCATCCTGCTACTTGTACCCTGGTCTTACTATTTGAAATGGAAACAGCATCAGGAACCTGGGCTGCCAATCTTCGCAATCATCTCATTCATGTACTGGATCTGTTTCACGCTCTCATTGTTTTTGGCGCGCGCACTGTTTCCGGTGTCGAGACTGCAAGTGAGGCACACGTCTCGGATGAGTCACTTACGGCAGCGCTCAGAAATGGCCGTTGTGGCAATTACCTGTATGTGGCTCGGGATGAAGTCAGGAATAGCGCGACGTTTGATACCCAAACGGATGCCAATGATGAAGGAAGGCAATGTCAGAGTTCATTACATTCGCGCTGTTCTCTTTAGTGACCGGGTTGCTGGGGTTGTCTGAACAGTTTGTTTCTGCGGCCGGTGAAGGGGCCAGGCAGATGTTGAGTGTCGTGGTTACGCTGCTGCCTATTGTCGGCGTTCTGTCTTTTGTTTAGATCATATCTGCGTGGAGAAGCGACCCGCGTCGATAAGGCTTTAGTCATTGGGTTTTTGTTGCTTCGAGATTCATTATCGGGATCGCGTCAGGATGGTTGGGTTCATTTGCCTCGATCGTCGTGATTTGTGGCGCCGTTTATCTACTCGAGCGTCGAAAAGTCCCGAGGGTTGCGGTATTACTAGTCATTGCTCTTTACGCTTGTTCTTTCAGGTTGGAAAGAAGGAGTTTCGTGAGACTTATTGGCAGGGAAACACGCAGGCGAGCAAGGTGGAACGCGTACAGTTTTTGGGCCGAGACGTCACTTACAAAATGGGGCACCGCCCTCACCGATCCCACCGGCCTTGGAACTTAACGATGCTCTTCAATGCGAGTCTCTCGAGAATGTCGCTCCTGACACAGACGTCGAACGTGGTCGACCTCACTCCGCGCGTCGTTCCCTACCAATACGGACGGCTCTATTCATACATGGCGGTTACGTGGATTCCGAGGATCATATGGCCTGACAAGCCGTCAATGAGTGAGGCAAATCGTTTCTATCAAGTGGCCTATGGGTTGAATAACGAAGAGGAACTCGAAGGCGTTGCGATAGGTGTCGGAGTAATGACCGAAGCCTACATCAGTTTTGGCTGGTTTGGGGTTATCGGAATCATGTTCCTGATGGGTGTATTTTACGACCTCTACCAGAGGACGTTCTTCGGCAAGATGTCAGGTGGACTCATGTTTTGTATCGGAGTTGCGCTTATCCCGCAGATGATTGGTATTGAGGCGCAGATGGCCGGTTACCTTGGAGGAATAGTGCAACAAGTCATCCTGACTCTCATCGTGTTCCTGCCTGTGATGCGACTTAGCAAGGCCCGGCAAGAATCTAATTCTTTATCAAGCACCAGACGTTATCCGCCTTATGAGAACGCGCCGGTTAATCTGCTACGCGGTGAAAACTAACTCGTGTCAGTAGCGCTTTAGATCAACCCTTTACCAAGCCTCATGAAACGCATAGCCGGACTCGATCAGCTTCGATTTATTCTGGCTCTATGTGTGTTGATGCCGCACTGCGGTCTCGTTCCTGACTTCAGTGGACAGCCGCGTGGTTCGTTGATCGAACTGGGATTTCGCGCCGTCGCGAACAACTTGATCAATCCGGTCGCGGCGGTGATTGTCTTCTTCGTTATCAGTGGTTTCTGTATTCACCTTCCATATCGCAATCAGCAGAGCATTCCGTTAGTTCCATATTTCACTCGACGCTTTGTTCGAATACTCATTCCGATGGCGGCGGCGGTGTTGCTCGCAAATCCGCTCCAGTTGAAGTTGCCACTCTTTAGCGATTCGATTCTGTGGTCGCTGGTATGCGAAGAGGTCTACTACATTCTTTATCCGTCGCTGCGGCGTGTCGCTGCACGAGTTGGTTGGGTGAAGTTATTCGGAGCGACTTTCGTTGTGGCTTTAGGACTCGCCTTGTATAGCCTGCGGACAAACGATGTAACGCAGGAATTTATCCGGCTTACGGAGCTTCGCTGACCTGGTTGCTCGGACTTCCGTGTTGGTTGCTGGGCTGCATTCTTGCGGAGCGTTCTGAGTCGTTGCATCGAACGATCACTTCGCCGCAAATCTGGTCGTGGCGGTTTGCCGTGTGGTTCGCGGCCTGGTTGTGTTCGGTGTTGAAGTTTCATTCACCGCTGGGCTATCCGCTCGACGCTCAACTTCTTTGCGATTCTCGCTTTCTTCTTGGCTCCAGCGAGAGATTGCGTTCTACCGAAATAGAAAACCGCTGGCGGTGCTCGAACGGAATGGTGCCTGGGTTATTCGATGTACTTGATCCATCTCCACGCGCAGGCAGTCTACTTTCTTGTCGGGATCCCAGCGCTGCTGTTCCCGATTGGTTGGGCTGTGCACCTGATCTTTATCCTGCTCCTTTGTTACGTCTTCTATTTGGTCGTCGAGGCGCCGTCGCACAAACTCGCTCGATATCTATCAACGATGATTAGCAACAGGTTGAGTTACGAGAAGATCACTGGTGCGCCGGTGTTGAGCGCTGTGTCAGATGCGGGTGGCGACTAAAGAGGGTGCAGTGGCATGACAGTCAGTACCGTAACGCGGTAGCGTCGGGTCAGTCTCAAAAACAAATGCGACCCGCCGCTACCGCGTTACGGTACTGACTTCAATGCCACTCGGTCCCAATAATTGCTACTAAGGTAAAGGTTCGAACTCGCAATTCCTTAATTTCAAAATGATCGAAAAACCCTATCACCCATACGCTGCTGACGAGCTGCAAAAGGAAAGTCGCAACTGGTGGCACAAGCACCCGATGAGTTACGACTGGCACAACACTAACTCCGCAGCGGAGGGTACAAAAGAATTCTTTGAAGAGATTGACCGTCGCTTTTTCAAGGCGTCACCTTTGTATCGAGGCACGCCGCCTTTTTCCGAGGTCATTCCGCTCGCGACTTTGAAAGGCAAACGAGTTCTCGAGATCGGCTGTGGTTTGGGTTCACACTCACAGTTGCTTGCTGAGGCAGGATGCAAGTTGACGAGTATCGACCTGACGCCTCGTGCAGTCGCGCTAACTACACAGCGGCTCAGTTTGAACAATCTTCCGGTTGATGTGCGTGAGATGGATGCCGAGCAGATGAACTTTGAAGACAATGAATTCGACTTCATCTGGTCCTGGGGAGTGATTCATCATTCGGCTCACACTGACGTAATCGTGAAACAAGTAGCGCGGGTGCTAAAGCCCGGCGGCTGAGTTTCGCTGCATGGTCTACAACCGCAAGGCTTTTGATTCATATGTAAAGCTGGTGCGTGGCTTGGTGACGGGAAAACGGTTCAAGGGAATGTCTACTGCTGACATCTCTTAGCTACTACACCGACGGGTATGTTGCCCGTTATTACACGCGAGCGTCGCTTGGTGACCTGCTCCGGACAAGCGGTTTGGAAGTTAGAGATGTTTACCCAATGGGACAGACAAGTGAGTTTGTTCTACTACCGAGGTAAGGGCTAATCGGGCGGCTGAAAATATTCCATGGTGGATCGGATGCCGCAAAGACTGACCGCTCGCGCGTTGTTAAAAGACTGGTTCGTTTCTATTTGGCATCGCCCGAAAGCCTGAACGAGTCGCCTAGTTAAATGTCTGTGCTGACTGCAAACCGGATTCTCGTTTATCGACTAGGACACCTGCGGTGACACGCTCATTGCGCTGCCATCGTTAGCCGCAATTCGGAAACGTTTCCGAACGCACACATTTCCCTCCTTTCAAATTTCTTTTCGCCAGCTGAAAGGGTATCATGCCAGACCACGTGATTCCTGACGGTCTCATCGATGAGTGGCTTACTTATGAATCAGGCGACTCAGGTAGTAAGCCGCTTGAGATGTTGCGTCTGTTAGTTCGCTTGCGGCGACAGAGGTTCGACACGCTTGCGTATTTGGCGCCTCGGATTCGTCCGGAGCGTGATGTTCGCCGCGATCTGTTCTTCTTTCGTTCGGCCGGGATCAAACAGTTCCTCGGCGAACGAGGTTTTGAGGCGTTGCCAGCACGTGGCGCAAACGGACTGCCTTCGGTCGCCCACGAAGCTGATCATTTACTTCGACGACTCTCGCTTAGCGGAATTCAAGTTGCTGAACCTGGCAATGCCAGGTTTGATCTTGAGCTTACTGGAGAGCGAACAACTCGAGGCAGTATGGTTGGTTGCAAACGCCACGTTCCTTCGTACTTTATGTCTTCATGCATTGTTGGGTTTGCGCCAGGCAGTAAATGGCCGTCGAAGGTTTGGCCCGAGGAGCGTTTCGTAGAAGTAAGGTCGGCGATTGATTGAGTCGGAGAACATCTTCCCGATCGTTTTGGCGGCGCTGAAGATCGTCCACTGGGCGAGCGTCTTATCAGCCAGTGGGGACGAGGGGCCAATGCTGCGGGCCAGTTATCCGTCAGACTCGCGGCTGCGGCGTTGTCCCACTGCAAACTATATGTTGGGAACGACACCGGGACGATGCATTTGGCGAGCGGCGGTAGATACCAAGTGTGTGGTCTTGATGTCTGCACTTGACTGGCCTGGTCATTGGAATCCCTACGGCGATGGTCACCGTGTCTTAAGGCGTTCAGTTCCGTGCGAGGGATGTTTGCTCCAGGTTTGCGACAAGGAAGGATTGCGTTGTTTGAAAGAGATTTCGGTTGAAGATGTGATCGCTGCGTGCTGCCAATTGTTGGTTTATATGAGACATGAGGCAACAAACAAAACCCCGGCGAATAACTTTGCGAGGCAGTGTTTCTAAAGTGACGTTGAGGTCAGTACCGCCTCGCGGTAGCGGGTGGGTCGTTGTCATATCCGGCGCGAGGTGGTACTGACTTCGAGCCACCAGGTTGTAGCTAGCTGCGCTGCGTAATCTGTAGATAGTCAATGGGTCAAACGTGAGTAGAGATCGGATCAAACGAACTTTCTTAGCCGCACACAAGCTTGGTCTGCGGGTCGGCATTCAAATGCTTCCTGCTCACTACTATTCACCTGCGCCTGACATTCTGAAGCTTGAGCAGTCGCGCTGATCGTTGGGCGAAAGCCTCCGAGATGCCCGGTGTCGCCGTCGATCTCGATGAACAGTTGGCGAAGTTGAAGACAGTTTGTGGTGACTATGAATCTGAGTATCGAGGTAACAAGACGTATCTTGAAGCAGCGTCAAATGGTGCCGGACCTGGATTTGGATACATTGAAGCGCAATGCCTTCACTCTGTGATTCGCCATTACAAGCCGAAGAATATTGTCGAAGTGGGTAGTGGCGTCTCGACGATATGTATGCTCGAGGCGTTGCGGCTCAATGAGGAAGAGAGCGGAGAAAAAGGGTCATTAACAGCTATTGAGCCGAGCCCGTCCGCGCGACTGAAGAGTCTCAAAGATATTCAGTTGAATGTCTCCGAGGTGCAAGCAGTCTCATTCGAGTCGTTTTCTCACCTGGGACACAACGATTTTCTCTTCATCGATTCCAGTCACGCTGTTAAGCCCGGTGGCGACGTAAATTACCTGGTTCTCGAAGTTCTGCCACGACTGAAGCCGGGCGTGATTGTTCATTTCCATGACATCTGTTTTCCTACGACTACCAGCCGGACACGTTGATGACATTCCTTCACGGAATGGAGACATCACTACTTCACGCGTTCCTGATTGGAAATACACGAGTGAAGATTCTCTTTGTCTGAGCCAACTCCACCATCAACGCAGCGAGGATCTTAAGGCTGTATTCCCTGACTACGTACCAAAGGCTAGCGAAAACGGTCTTAATCCACAGTCTCAACGGCCGTTCGAAACTTCAGCAGGTCACTTCCCGTCGTCGATCTATTTTCAGATCGTTGCTTAACCATGTGTAGTATTTCAGGGGTCATTCAAAAAGCGATTGACTCGCGCAAGCCCGCCGCGGCCACCGCTGTCGAGCGAATGAACGCAGCGCTGCGTCATCGTGGACCAGATGATAGCGGCTCTGCTGAGTTGAAGTCTGAAAGCGGCGAGACGGTTGGCTATTTCGGCAACACTCGATTGGCAATTATCGATACTTCACCAGCCGGTCATATGCCGATGCATGATCCAGACACTGGCAACTGGATCACCTACAACGGCGAGACCTACAACTTTCAACAGCTGCGTCGTGAGATTGGCGATGAGTTTGGACCGTGGAGATCGAATACCGACACCGAAGTCGTCCTTCGTGCTTATCGCAAAGTGGGGTATCGAGGCGTTTGGAAGATTGCGTGGGATGTTCGCACTCGCTATCTGGGACAACATCAAACAAGAACTTGTAATCGCGCGCGATCGATTTGGAATCAAGCCACTCTATTACTACCTCGATTCAAATGCTGAAGCCCCGTCGCTTGTTTTTGCCTCCGAAATCAGGGCGCTCCTGGCGAGTGAGCAAGTGCCACGAAAACTAAGTAGTAGCGCCGTCACCTCGTTTCTTCAATTTGGATCGGTCCAGGCGCCACTGACCATTATTGAGCACGTTCGGTCGCTGATGCCGGGACAATGTTTGACGGTTAGCGCAAACAGCCTCATCGTCGTTCAATGTTGAGCTCTTACCTTTTGCAATGCCGGCCGATAACCCTTTGCCGAAGTCTCGACCTGAAGCAAAGGCCCAGCTACGTACCATCCTGGAGGACTCGGTGCGGCAGCATCTGGTGAGCGATGTTCCCATCGGTGTGTTTCTTTCTGGAGGAATGGACTCGAGGTGCGATAGTCGCGCTGATGAGTCGCGTGAGTTCCGAACGGCCGAAAACGTTCAGTGTTGTTTTTAGTGAGCAACAGTTTAGTGAAGCTAGTCACTCGCGCCTGGTCGCGGAAAAGTTTAAGACGGATCATTGTGAAGTAGAGCTAGGGAAACCGCGTTACTTGATTCGCTGCCTCAAGCCATCGCTGCGTTCGACCAACCGAGCATGGACGGCATTAACACCTATGTAGTCTCGAAAGCGGTGAAAGAAGCCGGCGTAACGGTGAGCTCTATCTGGGCTGGGCGGAGACGAATTGTTTGGTGGTTATCCGAGCTTTCGCCGAGCGTTGACAGTTCAATCGACAAATCGTTTGGCCAAACGCCTGCTGAAGGTGGTTGTCGCCTATTGGACAGCGAGCACAAAACGGATCCGCGCAGACGAGATAAGTTCTGGCAGCTGGCGGCGGGTGATGGTTCAGCTGCGTCGGTTTACTCGATTAGTAGACAATTGTTTTCAGACGAGACGGTCAATTCTTTAAGCGCCGCGGGCGACAATGGGGTTGGAGTAGCGACGTCATTCAAACGGTCATACGGACACTTTCAACGCGATCTCAAAGCTCGAGTTGGAAGGCTACATGGCGAATACGTTGTTGCGGGACACTGATGCGATGAGCATGGCGCATTCGCTTGAGGTGCGAGTCCCGTTTGTCGATTCAGTCGTTGCGGGTTTTGTTCTCGGTTTGCCAGGTGCATGGAAAGTGAATGGCAGCGCGGATGCAGTACCGAAACCTTTGTTGGCGGAGGTGCTGACAGATTTGCTGCCCAGGAGAGTTTCTTACGAGAAAGAAGATGGGGTTCACGTTGCCGTTTGAAAAGTGGATGTGTGGGCATCTTCGAGAAGAGATCGCTGGTAGTGTTTGCGGACGATGATCGTCTGACAAGTGCAGGTGTTAAGCCTAAGATCGGCGCAGAGATGTTTGGCAGCGGTTTCTTCATAGTGCAAAGGCGGTTGGATGGTCGCGTCCGTGGTCGCTTTATGTGCTGGCAAAGTGGTGTGAGATTAACGAGGTTGGGTTGTGATTGACCGTTGCTCAATTTGCGGCTTTGCCGCCTTCGTGCGAAGCCTCTGGCTTTCCGTCAAGTTAGGAATTGTTTCAGCGGCTCCGCCGCCAGGGCGAAACCTCTCCATCTCTAAGGCGCGAACGGAAAGCCGGAGGCTTTCCGCACAGGCAACAAAGCCGCAGCCTTTCAAGCCTAATAGTCATCCAGCATTCACGCCGCATAACAATCCCAAGTTTCATTCAGTGATCATCTAGTGAGAAGTTCTTCACGTCATTCCGTCAGTTTCAGATCGTTCTGGTGGGCCTGCACAGGCAATTTTCCCAATGTGTCGCGCACTTCAAGCGCAAGGTGTCGAGGTTCGGCTGGTCACCACGAATGATGGTGTTGATTTGAACGGAACAGCATTAGGCACACCGGTCGACTATAAGCACGTTACAACCCGATTCTTTCCGGTGCAGTGGGGAGAGTCGTTTAAGTACTCAAAACCAATGGCCGCGTGGTTCGACGACAACGTCGGGCAATTTGATCTCGTTCACATCCATGCAGTGTTCAATCATGCATGCATTGCGGCTGCCCGGGCTTGTCGCAAACATCACGTGCCCTATGTCGTTACGGCCGCTGGGAACTCTGGATCCGTGGAGCATGCGTCAGAAGCGTCTGATGAAGAGCATGTTTCTGGACTTTGACTGGCAAACGAATGATGCGCGAGCGCCTCGGCTGTTCATTACACCACCAGGGCTGAGAAACAAGGAGCCGAGGAATTGTTGAGTTTGAACCACGGCCACGTTGTTCCACTCGGCATCGACTTGGAAATTGTCGAGACTCCGTTGGAACAAGGCAATGATGCAGCAACCTCCTGCTCAACCGTATGTGCTGGTTCTATCGCGTCTGCACCCCAAGAAACGCCTGGAGGTCCTGATCGACGCTTTCCTGCAGCTGGTCGAGCAGTCACAATTTCGAGAATGGCGTCTCGTGCTTGCGGGGGATGGGCCAGGCGATTACAGTAAAGACATTGCGAAACAAAGCGTCGTCCGAAGCGGCGAAAGAATATGTCTTGTTTCCAGGATGGCTGGAAGGCGAATCGAAAAACTCTCTCTTCAACGCGCCTTCGTTGTTAGTTCTGCCTTCTCCATGCAGAGAATTTCGGCCTGTGTGTCCTGGAGTCATTAGCGTGTGGAGTTCCGGTGATCGTAAGTCCGCATGTGAAATCTTTCCGAGGCTGTTGAGGCAGCGGGCGCTGGGTTGGATTGTAGACGTCGACCGAGAAGATCTGAGGTGACCTTGAGAGAAGCCCTCAGTTCAGAGGCAAGAGCGTCGGCAGAGAGGCAATGCCGGCAAAAAGATGTCCGCCCGATTTACCTGGCCACAAGTGGCGCGCCGAAATACATCGACATGTACGGGAAGCGTTAACCACAAACTAATGCTCGATCAGATCACGCCGCTAATTCTCACCTACAACGAGGGCCCAAATCTCGAGCGAACGTTCGCGGCAGCTGGGTTGGGCAAAGGACATCGTCAGTTGTGGATAGCTTCAGCGGAATGATGAGACGACTGCGATCGCTTCAAGTCTTTCTCAAGCGAGAATCTGCCAGCGCACGTTTTGACTCGCATCGCGCCCAGTGGAATTTTGGGCTTACCGAAACAGGCATTAAGACGCCCTGGGTGCTCGCGCTCGATGCTGATTATGTTCTGACCGATGAGTTGGTTTCCGAGAACTACAGTCGTTGAATCCTGAACCGGGAGTTAATGGCTTCAGAGCAAACTTCGTCTATTGCCTCAATGGCAAACCTCTCCGCCAGCGGAATTTATCCGTCGGAGTTGCGGCTGCTCTATCGGAGAGCGTCTGCCGCGTATATCCAGGATGGACACACGCATCGAGTTCGAAGCTTGCGACGGCGAAGTTCGCGAACTCCGTTCAAGAATTCTTCACGACGATCGCAAAAGCCACTACGACGTTGGTTGGATTCACCGAGTGAACTATGCGGAGCTTGAAGCAAAGAAACTAATGGCGTCGACGCCTGAGAACGTTGAGTCGCAGTGATCGTGTCCGAAATTGGCAAATCGTCGCGCCAGGTGCCGGTGCTCTTCCTACCGTCTGATCATCCGTGGCGGGTTGCTGGATGGTCGGGCAGGGGTGTTCTATGCGTTCCAGCGAGCGTTGGCTGAATTGATGTTGTCGTTGTTGCTTGATCGAGGCTCGACTAACGGGCACGACGTGAAAAACAGTCATCCACAGATCCACGAGATTTCTTTTAGAAAAAGATACAGGCCTCCTAAATGTTCTAGAAAAAAATCTGTGTAATCTGCGGAATCTGTGGATGGTCACTCTTAAACTTACTCAAAACACACTAAATGATCATACTGGTATTAATGCGTATCACGGGGATGCGGCGGCGGCGATTATCAGAGACGGAAAGTTAGTCGCTGCTGTCGAAGAAGAGCGCTTTAATCGGTTCAAGCATTGCGCTGGTTTCCCGATTGAGTCGATCAAATACTGTCTGCTGAGCCGCAGGCGTCAGAATTGAAGATGTCGACCATGTTGGGATCTCCCGAGATCCTTCCGCTCACCTGCACGAAGAAGGTTTTTGTTTGCAGCGACGCAGAGCGGCGAAGCAGGTGGCAGGGAGGCAGTGGCAGGAGGCGGGAAGCGGTAGTCACGGTCGATGATGAAGACGGTGGCCGAACGAACGGCAGTGCGGGTAATACGAAGAGCGCTGGGATCTTTGCACAGATCAGGGATCGATTAGGCAACGCGCGCAAAGGTACGAGACCTGAAAGACGAACTCGCTCGTCAGTTATGATGTCTCAAAGAACAAAATTCGAGCGCAGTTTCACAATAATCGTCGAGCATCATCGCGCGCACCTCGCGAGTGCTTTCTACGTTGTCACCCTTTAGAAAGCGCGCTTTGCTTTCGATCGATGGTTTCGGCGATTTCATTTCGACGATGTGGGCCGTGGGCGAGGGCAACTCGATCGATGTGCTGGGACAGGTGGAGTATCCGCATTCGACGGGTATTGTCTACACAGCCACGACGCAGTTTCTCGGATTCCCTCATTACGGAGACGAAGGCAAGGTAATGGGCCTTCGCGCCTTACGGTCGTCCGCGTTTCATCAACGAGTTTCGAGAAATCATCCGGACCGAAGAGAACGGTCAGTTTCGTTGAACCTCGATTACTTTCGTCATCATGCGGAAGGGGTCGAGATGACCTGGGACGATGGTTCGCCAGTCATCGGTCGAATTTTCTCCGACGCGTTTGTGACAAACGTTTGAGCCGGCACGCTAGCGGGAAGCGCGTTGACTGATCGCGAGCGCGACATAGCGGCGAGTTTGCAACTGCGTCTTGAAGAGGTTGGATTTCACGTTTTGAATCAACCTGCACGACAAAACTGGGCTCGACTGATCTTGGCCTCGCCGGTGGTGTTGCCTACAACTCGGTGATGAACGGCAAGATTCTTTTGCACACGCCGTTTCAAGCGTCTGTTTATTCAGCCCGCAGCCGGCGACAGTGGAACTGCGCTGGGTGTTTGTTATCAGATTCACAACGGAATCCTGAAGCGAAATCGTGGCGACGTTATGGAGGAGCTTACTACCGGTCCACGAATTCTCAGTAACGACTGAAATTCGAAAAGCCTGGAGTCGAGCAAGGTTGAATTTGAGAAGTTATAGCGATGAAGACGTAACGAAGCGCGCGGCCCAGGATATTGCCGATGGTTTGGTTGTTGGTTGGTTTCAGGGTCGCATGGAATTTGGTCCGCGTGCGCTCGGGAATCGATCGATAGTTGTCGATCCGCGGCGCGCCGAGATGAAAGACATTCTCAACGATCGAATTAGAAGCGTGAGCCGTTTCGTCCATTCGCCCCGTCAATACTTGAAGAGCGCGTTGGGGATTACTTCGAACAAAGTCATCCAGCTCCGACCATGTTGATGGTGTATCAGATCAAAGAGGAGAAGCGTGGTGAGATTCCGGCTGTAACGCACGTCGATGGATCAGGACGCCTTAGCAGGACTGTCTCTCGAAGCGTGAATGATCGCTACTACCAGCTCATCTCTGATTTCAACGAACTGACCGGTGTGCCTGTTATTCTTAATACGTCATTCAACGAGAACGAACCGATTGTGTGTACGCCGCAAGAGGCGATTAATTGCTTCCTGAAGACCCGAATGGATGTCCTATACGTTGGCAATTGTGCGGTTCGTCGCAACTAGTGGCGCGCGAATTTCTCGAACAAGTTGGGAAGGGCGGTCTACCCCGCCCAATCAGACTAAAGAGAGTGGCTGTGAGTCACTTATTTGAACTAGCAGGGTAAACCACACCCTTCCCAACCTGTACTTATTTGTGCGGTCCCTTTTAGGACCGAGGAGATTATTAACTGATGCGTATTTTGATTACAGGTGGTGCGGGGTTCATAGGGTCCCATTTGAGCGAGCGATTGTTGGGTGAAGGGCACGAGGTGCTGTGCCTCGATAACTTCTTCACCGGTCGTCGCGAGAACATCATCCATCTCCTCGAGAATCCGAGGTTCGAGCTGATGCGACACGACGTTACTGAACCAATCCTTCTTGAAGTGGATCAAATCTACAACCTGGCCTGTCCCGCTTCGCCGGTCCACTATCAATACAATCCCGGTGAAGACGGTAAAGACCAGCGTGATGGGCGCAATCAATATGCTGGGCCTGGCGAAGCGTGTGCGCGCGCGAATTCTACAGGCATCGACTTCCGAGGTGTATGGCGACCCGCTGGTTCATCCTCAGAAGGAAGACTACTGGGGCAACGTTAACCCGATCGGACCGCGCTCTTGTTACGACGAAGGCAAGCGTATCGCTGAAACGTTGATGACCGACTATCACCGACAGAACAAAGTTGATAGTCAGGATAGCTCGCATCTTCAATACCTATGGACCGCGTATGTTGGAAGACGATGGACGCGTGGTTTCGAACTTTATCGTGCAGGCATTGCGTGGCGAACCTATTGACTCTTTACGGCGAAGGTCAGCAGACACGCTCGTTTTGTTACGTGAGTGATTTGTTGGAAGGTCTGATTCGCTTGATGAATACAGACGATCTTCATCAGCCGGTCAATCTGGGTAACCCCGGCGAGTTTACGATCAAGCAACTCGGCGAAGAGGTGATGAAGATTGTCGGAAACGATTGCGGCTTCACTTATCTGCCATTGCCGGAGGACGATCCACGCCAGCGCAAACCTGATATCACTCGGGCGCAACCGTGTTGGGTTGGAACCCGACAATTCCATTGCATGAGGGACTCACGAAAACGGTGGAAGACTTTAGGAATAGATCTCAGATTTAAGATCTCAGATTTGTCCGTGGTTAGGGGCTCCACTTTGATGCTGACTACTAGTGGTGTACGCTACTTTCTAAGAATGTGGTGACCATTCTTGAAAATCCGCAATCTGCACTCTGAAATCTTCAATTTGAGATCTGAAATCTGAGATCCCCCATTTCTTTTGCGCATCCTCTTACTGAACCAGTGTTTTTATCCTGACGTAGTTTCTACGGCTCAGCACCTTACTGATCTAGCGCAAGGGACTTGTTGATTGTGGACACGAAGTCACAGTGATAACTAGCGACCGAGGCTACGACGATCCGAGTAGGCGCTTTCCTCATTCCGAAGTCTGGAAAAACATCAACATTATTCGCATTCGTTCTTTGTCGCTGGGAAAAGAGACTAAGTTAAGGCGGGCCCTGAATTTCGGTAGCTTTCTGTCCGTCTGTGCATTGCGTTTGCTCACACTTCGCGGCTTCGATGTGGTAGTTGCGCTTACTTCGCCACCGTTAATTTCCTTTCTTGCCGCTCTCTTTGTTGCCATCAAGGGCGGCCGCTTTTGTTTCTGGGTAATGGATCTAAACCCTGATGAAGCGATTGCGGCTGGCTGGCTAAAAGACAACTCGCTCACTGCGCAGTTGCTGAAGCGAATGCTCAACTACAGTTTGCGACGTGCTGAGCGGACGATCGTTCTTGATCGATTTATGAAGGACCGAGTTCTGAAGAAGGGAATTGACGAAGACCGAATTAGTGTTTTGGCACCCTGGTCCCACGACGATTCAGTGAACTTCTCCGCGGGAAGGACGCGCAGCATTTCGCCGTACCCACAAGCTGGATGAAAAGTTTGTGGTCATGTACCCGGAAATCATAGTCCCTGCCATCCACTCGATACTCTGTTGGACGCCGCACCTCAGTCTGTCGTCCAAACCGGAGTATTTGTTCTGCTTCGTTGGAGGCGGCAGCGAACAGATCAAGGTGAAGGGAGTTTGCCGAACGTCACCGCCTCGGCAACATTGTTTGTTTGCCTTATCAGCCGCTCAGCCAGTTGTCCGGGTCGCTTTCAGCCGCAGACCTGCATGTGGTTGTGATGGGCAACAATTTTGCGGGCATTGTTCACCCCTGCAAGATTTACAACATCATGACCATCGGCGTTCCGACGTTGTACATCGGACCGCCCCAAAGTCACGTAGCGGATCTCGCAGCCGACATGGGTTCGAACCGGATATTCACCGCACATCATGGAGATCATGAGCTTGTAGTCAAACAAATCACGGAAGCGGCAGCGCAGCAAGAACTCGGCCGCCAACCAGCCAACGAACAAGTCAACGAACAAGTCTGGCCGATTACGCATGACCGTTTTTCAAAAACACGCTTTGTTACTCTCAGATAATCAACTTGATTGAGTTCAACCAGACTAACGGCGCGCAGGTTACGCAGGCTGTAGCGGAGCTCCGTTAGACGACGAAGTCAATCAGGTCCCTAGCCCAGATGTCACACCCCCGGAGGTAATCCCCTTTGAATACCTACTTTGCCTTGTTTCTAACAGCGACGATGGCGTCGTTGATTATCACGCCATTGATCCGGCGCTTTTGCCAGAGGTTTCAACTTCTCGATGTGCCGTCAGACGGCCGTCGCGTTCATAGCAAAGCAATACCGCGACTGGGTGGCGTAGCGCTTTTACCTTCCCTGTGCCATCGCGCTCATGACTTTGCCGTTACTCGACAACTTACTTACCAAGTCACTCAACCGAACGGACCTGTTTCTGACGTTCCTGCCAGGTAGTTTGGTTTTCTTGTTGGGTGTTTACGATGACATCAGAGGCACAAATGCCGTTGTGAAGTTTGTTGCTTTGGGAATGATAGCGAGTCTGTTCTTCTGGATGGGTGGGCGGGTGGATGCTTTGTCAGTGCCTTTTGTTGGTTCCGTACACCTGCCATCGATTGTCTCGTACGTGGTGACGGTCTTGTGGCTGGTCGGGATTGCGAATGCATTCAACCTCATTGATGGCATGGATGGTTTGGCGTCGGGGGCTGCTCTGTTTGCGTCGCTTGTGATCTTGGTTTTGTCAGTTACGCAGACCCGACCGTTGATGATTGTGGTCGCCCTGGTTCTATGTGGTTCACTGGCGGGATTTCTTCGTTACAACTTTAGTCCGGCATCGATTTTCCTCGGTGATTCGGGTGCTCTGTTTGTTGGTTTTATGCTCGCCTCGTTATCAGTACAAGGTACTCAGAAGGCAGCAACCGCGGTGGCCGTTGTAGTTCCAATTCTCGCCTTTGGCTTTCCAGTCGTCGATACCATGATGACCATGGGACGGAGACTGGTGAGCCGTCGTCCAATTTTTGAAGGCGACAATGAGCACATCCATCACATGCTGCTCGCGCGAGGTTGGTCACAGCGCAAAGCGGCACTTGTGCTCTACGGTGTTTGTGCTTCCTTTGGTTTGGCCGCAGTAATTTTCCCGGCGACGGGTTCGAAGATGACGGGCGTTGTTCTGTTTGTAATTTCCGTTGCCGTAATTATTGCTGTCGGACATTTACGCTATCACGAGGTCGATGAAACTGAGCTGGTGTCAGACGGACTGTGGCGACCGACGACTCAGAGTAGCCAAGAACATTCAAGTGCGACGACGCTGCACGTGCGTTAGCCAAGTCGTCTGATCTTCGCGAAGTCTTTGAAGCCATTCGTCACATGCTGGAGTTTGGGGGAATTTACATTTGCGAACGCTCAAGCTGGTCAGGCCGGATACGCGGAAATAAATGAGCGGGCCTCTTGTCGCCAGCCGTCATCGCCATCCAAGACAAGAACTGGAAATGCGAAACGGACGTGTCTTTTGGTCCTGGATAGGAGAGGGCGGTGGAACCTGACAGCAGGCTTCGGGCTCGGTCGTCATGGTGCTTTCGAATGCCATTGGTTAAGGACGGAATAGACTGGGGCTGGTTGAATTTCTATCACAATCTCGAAGGTGAATCGTTGTTGGTAGACACGAACTATCTGTGCAACCTGTTCCTTAAAGAGTTCACGGAGGCAGTCGCCAGAATTATGAGGGCTCGCGAAGTGCCCTCACTCGCAAGAGAGATATCGATGGAAGTTACCGCAGACGAGATCGGCAGCTGATGGCGCAACCGATAACAGCCGACTTCGCGATGGGGTGCAGAACGAACCACGAACATCAGGGTCGCTCGGCTTCTCAACAGGGCAGTCTTTCTGAGCCTGTTGGTGCTGTTGGCCGGAAGCGCTATCCCGTACGGAACGGTAGAGCCGTGGTGGAAAGCAGCCTTCGTATGTGGTGTCTTCGCTATTTGTATTGTCGCGATTGTTGAAAGTCTGCTGAGTCGTGAGAGTCGAATCGGAGGTTCGCACGGCGTTTTGCTGGCAATGCTGTCGTTGGCGGTGTTCGCGTTTGTGCAGACCGATAAGGCTGCGAAGCGGCAATGCCGATCCCGCCGTTTCAGCGCTCAATCCGTGGAACGCTATAAGTGGCGATCCCTACCAGACGAGATTCTTTGCCTTTCAACTCTCGCCCTAACAGCATGCCTCCTGCTGTTGTATCGCTACTGTGCAAGCGAGAAACGAATCAACGTGCTGATTCACGTAGTTCTCGAGTCGCCGTGGCCAGTGCGTTCTTTGGGATCCTCCGCCAGACAGCTCAGCTTCAACCTGGCTTCGTATTGCCCTCGAACGATGCCTGGTCAGGGCTACGGCCAGTTCATTAACAAGAATCATTTTGCGTTGCTAATGGAAATGGCGCTGGGCTTGGGGTTAGGAATAGGTCTGACACGTGGCCTTACGAGAGAGCGAGTGCTTAGTTACGTAGCGCTGTTGATACCGATTTGGATGGGCCTGGTGCTTTCGAATTCGCGGGGCGGAATACTGGCAATGTTGGCCCAGGTCGTGGTTGCGTCACTTTTGTTGACGAGCGGCAAGTTTGATTATGGACACGCGCCGGCGGCCCCCAGATTCTTAAAATCAAACTAGTCCGGGTGGTTCTATTGTTCTGCTTAGTCGGAGTAATTCTGGTCGGCGCGGTCTGGGTTGGGAGGCGACAAACTCGTAAGTAGTTTTGGCAACGCCAGTACAGAAATTAATCCAGAGTCCACCGGTCTTCGGGGAGGCGCCACCAGAAACGAGATCTGGCGAGCAAGCTGGAAGATGTTCACCGCGCACCTCAATGCTCGGTGTGGAATGGGTGCTTACTGGGTGTCGATCACGGCCTATCACGACGCCTCCGGTGTCATGACTCCACAGGAGGCCCACAACGACTACCTTGAACTTCTAGCAAGTGGAGGCCTGGTTGGTTTGGCGATCGGGGATTTGGTTTGTCACATCGCTCTTTCGCGCGGCGCGAGTAAACCTTGCTTCTGGAGAATCGTTTTCAGCGGTCGATCTGTTTTGCGGCGCTGTTGGGAATGACCGGAGTTGCTGTTCACAGCCTGGTAGATTTTGGCTTGCACTTGTTGGTCAATGCGTTTGTATTTTTGGTTCTTGTAAATGTTAGCGACGAAGAGGCCTCGATGTCCGAAGTTAAAAGATTGAGACGTGAGATCAACAGCAAGCATAGGGTTGCTGATGGTATTCGTCAGTCACCACTCTGCCTCTGTTCCAAACCGCTGCTTATTTTCTGCCGCAGGACATTGCGGGTCGGGCGCATCTCCAGGGGCAAGACATCATGGGCGGTGCGGCGGTTATCTTTAAAGACCCGCCCGTGTTCGTGACCTTGTGGGCGGTGCGGCCTCACTGCTTGTGGTAAAACGACAACCGAAGCCTTCCAGACCGGTCGAAGTTGCGCGGAATAATCCACCACGTAGGCCCAACGCGAGAACTGGGGAAACGGATGTTGTCGCCACTACGCGAGTGTCGGATAGTGATCAAGCTGAAGCGTTCAAGAATCAGGGCAACACTTTTTACGATCTGGGCCAGTTTGCTCAGGCAGTCGAGGCTTACCAAAACGCTCTGAAACACGCGCCACAGGATCCAGCTCATTTACAACAACCTTGGGGCTGCATACTTCAGTCTGAACAGGAACGCTGAGGCGTCGGAGGCATTCAAGAAGTCGGTCTCGATAAAAGACAGACGATCCGGATGCTTATTTCAATCTCGGTATCGCATTGAGCTCGATCGATAAGTTTGAAGAGGCACTGACTGCTTTCAAGCAGGCTGTTGCGCAAAACCTGATTGGGCCGACGCGCAAAATGCCCTGGGAGACACATATTTAAGTTTGAATAAATTTGCCGAGGCTGCAGAGGCTTATGAAAAGACGGTTCGGCTTCGCCAAACGACGCCACAGTATTCAGTAATCTTGGTTACGCTCTACGACCGATCAGGCAAAGAAAACGAATCGATAGGCGCACTACGTAACTCAGTTCGCCTAAAAGCTGACGACGCGCCGTTGCCTATAACAATCTTGGAGCGAGCCTTTCATAAAGCTGGTCGTTACCAGGAAGCGATTGAGGCGTTTGCAACGCGGTGAGGCTAAAACCAAAACGATGCTGAATCGCTCAATAACTTAGGGGCGGCTCACTATGTAGTTGGGCAGTTCGCACAGGCGCTTGAAATCTTCGTCAGAGCAGCGGCAGTTAAGCCCGACTCGGCCGAATTTCAATACAATCTGGCCAATGCCTACTACATGACTGCGAAGTATGCCGACGCTGCGATTGCCTACAAGAAAGCACTCCAAATCAAACCCGATTACGTTGATGCCAGAACCAATTTGGGGAGTTTGTTGATAGCGCTTGGCGAATACCGACAAGCTATTACTGAATTGCAAGACTCGATTCAGAGGCGTCCGGATAATCCAGTGTCGCAGAACAACCTTGGGTTCGCTTTTGCAAAACTTGGAGAAACCGTCGATCCGGCGTCCGCAACTGAAAACTATCGCAAGGCTGTTGAAGCTTACAAAGAAGCGCTAAGGCTGAATCCTGACTACATCAAGGCGTTGAATAACCTGGGCGCAGTCTATAACAAGTTGGGCCAGTACCCGGAAGCGGTTGAAGTGCTACAACGGGCAGTTAAGGCGAAGCCGGATTTTGCTGAAGGCCACAGTACAACTTAGGCACTGCGCTCTACAACCGTGGTCAATTCAGTGAAGCCATCACGCCCTTACAACAGGCGGTGACTCTGAAGCAGGATTACTTCGAAGCTATAATAGTTTGGGGCGGCTCTTTACAAGGCTCAGCAATTTGATCAGGCCATCGAGGCTTACAAAGCGAACGCTAGCTTTGAAGCCAAACAACGCTGAAACCAACAACAACCTCGGAACCGTCTATTTTCGGACCGAGAAGTACCAGGACGCAGCCACTTCTGTTTAGGGAAGCGTATTAGACTCGAACCGCAGTATTCGGAGGCCCACTGCAATCTCGCACGTGGCGTATGTAGCCTGAAAGATCGAAAGGGAGCACTTAGATGAGTATTCCAAGGTTGAAAACGCTCGACGCCAAACTGGCTGACGCTTTCTTTCAGCGCTACATAAAGAAGTGAGGTTATGATATCCGCTATTTGTTGAGATGAATTAACTTTTGGGCCGAAAATAGAGATTGACCAAGTGGTTTGAACAACGGTAAACTTCGAGCAGTCAAGGGGCGATTTTAGTCGGTTGACGTGTATAAAATTGAGGGATCACTCAGATGAATCTAAGCAGACGTAAGGGTTATAAGGTAATCGCGGTGCTAGAACTTTTTGCGGCAGCGCAGATTGCAATTCAGATCGCTTTGCTGCACCGACTACGCCTACTCCCAACCCAGTTCCAGTTCCCGAGCAGTTTATTGCCAGGACCAACTACTCGAAATAATCAGCCGATCACAGTAAACGGAAACAGCGCAACTACTGGCGCGTCGATTGTGACCGGCACGACTATCGAAACCGGAGCGGACCAATCGGCCACGGTTCAATCTTGGACCGTTGGGAACAGCTTGATATAGCACCCAACACCAAACTCGTTTTGACCTATGACGAGAATGGCAATATGAAGGCGACCCTGGTTTTTGGCTGCGCAGTGCTTACAGCAAAGAAGAAGACAACGGGTGAAGTTGCTACCGAGCAAGCTGGTAGTGCCGAGTAAAACTGATCCAGCTAAAGGCGGCATTTGGATATCTGCTTCCCGCCAGGAGCTGCAGCTCCAGTTGTTGGTCAGGGTGCCGCAGCGTGCCGCAGGCGCTGGTGCTGGAACAGCAGCAGGTGCTGCCGGTGCGGCTGCCGCAGGTGGTGGTGGATTGTTTGGTATCGGAGTTCCAGCAACGGTGGCCATCTATCGCTGCAGGTACTGGCGCTTGTAGTGGGAACGACGACAGTTTTCCAGGAAACCCGAGCGGAACCTAAACAACAGTTTCAGATTAGTTGGTTTTATCGAACGTGCCCTTTCACTCGGAAGGGCACGTTTTAGTTGTTAGGAAGGCTCTAATGAACCTCGCCTCCTGAGACACGTCAAAAACCAAGTCGTCAGAACATCGTACGACTTGTGATTTCTGTACTGGCAATATTCATTTGCCTGATCATAATCAACAGAGTCAGCACAATTCGGCTTCTCGCGATTGTTGGCTCGCTACGCTCTCGTCGCTAAATCGATCCCAGCGGCCGCCGAAGCCGTGAAGATGGCGCCGCAGCGATGCTGATGCTCATCGCGCCCTCTGCTGTAAGTTTTCAGAAACGTTCAGATGTTTCAGGAAGCGACAAAGGAGTTCGAGATTGCTGCCAGCTTGCGTCCCAACGATGACTACGTTTGGTTGGAGTTGGGGATGCTTCGAGATGAGTTGAACGACTCGGAAGGGGCTCTGAGCGCTTTCGATCAAGCAGTGACCCAGGCGCCTTACTATGCCCACACGCGTTGGCAACGTGCGAACCTCCGCTTACGAATGGGTCTTTATGATGAAGCTTTTGCTGAGTTGCGCGAAGCGGCGAAGGTAATCGGACATTCCTGCCAAAGTCTGATTGATTTAGCCTGGGGCCTGTCGCGTCAAGACGCAAAACTGACTGAGCAACTTGCCGGTATTGAGTCACCCGACTCACGAGTGACGTTCACTCGATTTCTCGCTAGCAAAGGAAAGGGAAAAGAAACTCGTGAGCAGTTTGCACTCGCCGCGCAATTCTTTTCAGTCGAACAAAAGCGTGAACTAGTCATGGCGCTAATCAGAAGTTCTACGCCTATCGGGATGCATTTGCTATTTGGGAAGGTTCAGCAGGTCTCAAAGCGACGATACACAGATCCATGACGGCGGCTTCGAAGGAGCGATCAGTCTCAGTGAAGTTGGGTTTGGCTGGAACGTTTCCCGGCAGCATGTCAAAAGTCGAAGCATCACAGGACCGTCTGATAAAGACAGCGGTGATAAGAGTCTACGTATCGCCTTTAGTGGGGACTCACCAACTGCCGCAGCGGTCGTTTCACAAATGATAGTCGTGAAGCCGCAAACACGTTATCGGATCAGCTTTGCCGTGAAGGCCAAGGACATTATTAGTGGCGGGTTGCGCTGCTCAGAGTTGTTGATGCAGGTACTAATGTAATGCTGGCCCAATCTGGCGAGTCTTCCGCAAAATAGCATCGCATGGCAAAAGCAAGTTATTGAATTCACTTCGCCTTCTTTATGTGATGCGATCGTATTGAAACTAGCGCGAAATGAATGCACGTCGTCGCCTTGTCCGGTCTTTTTGGCGTTTTATGGCTCGATAGCTTTTCGATTGAAGAGATGAAGTCGTGACCGCGGACCCTCTGATTCTAAGTGTTGAGACCGCTACCCTCGCGGGCAGTATTTCCATTTCTCGGGCGGGAAAAGTTGTGGGAAGTGATTGTGGCGATGCGACAACTTCCCATTCGAACACGCTACTGGCTGATATCGATCGGTTGCTGGTCCAGCTTGATCTTACCGTCCGGGACGTGAGACGTTTTCGCCGGTAGCTTCTGGGCCCGGCAGTTTTACCGGACTTCGAATTGGTCTTGCGACGGTAAAAGCATTAGCAGTCACGTTGAATCGTAATTGCATGGGTATCCCAACGCTTGAAGCGATTGCGCATTCAGCTGGTCAGTCTGAAAAGACTGTCGCCTTGTTGCCGGCAGGGCGCGGAGAAGTATTTGCACAAATGTTTTCGATGTCCAGCCGAAGGAGTGGTCCAGAGCCTTGGATGAGCCAACGCATCTAGCGCCTGCGAGAGTGATTGAACGATACGTCAAGATGGATGGGATCTGTTGGGCCGGTGAAGGCGCTCGTGTGCATTCGAACCTGATTGTTGAAGCAGCCGAAAGAGCAGGGTACGAGATAGTCGCGACGACGAGTGACAACAGCTTCAACAATATCCTGGCGGATTCGCCGAGCCAGCTTTGAATTTGGCCGAGCACGTTGCATCATTGGCGACCATGCGGTTAGCCTCAACAGTTGATCTCAGCGCTAACGGGTTAAGGGCTATCTATGTGCGACCTTCTGATGCAGAGTTAAAGTTCTGATGTCTATCGTTGAATACAACGTGACTGCGAAGACTGGTGAAGTTTTAATCGGTCGAATGTCAGAACATGACCTCCTGGAGGTGGTTGAAATCGAGGAGCAGTCAGGATTGAGTCGATGGGGTTGGGCTGCGTACTACTCAGAGTTACAAAGCGGAAATCGCAACCTAATGCTTATTGCGGTTCCCACAAAATCGCCGTCTAATTGAACATCGAAGAATTGCCGGCTACATCGTCGCAAGGGAAACCGCCGGGGAACTCCACATTAATAACGTCGCTGTGCGTGAAGGCGTATCGTCGTCGTGGAATAGGAATAGCATTGCTTGGACATGTAGTTGCTGAGGCTCGCAGACTCAAATGTAACAACTGCGTTTTTAGAGGTTCGGAGCGGAAATATCGCAGCCCAAGCGCTCTATGAGCGCTGTGGTTTTAAGGCAATTGCGCGTCGGGCAAGACTACTATTCCTGATCCTGAGAGAAGATGCGGTTGTAATGAGTCTGATTTTGAAGTAAATGCCAGCTTGATTTGGTAAAGATGTTGGGCTAACATTTTTGCGTGCGAACAAATCCCAGGAAGGCTGCCAAGCTTTCACCTCCAAATCGTCCCGCCACTTCATCGTCTGAAAGGAGACATGACCGAAATGGACATTGCAACCACGGATACTTTGAGGGAAGAGTTGATAAATCGGGATCCGGAATTTAGAGAACTAGCCAGGGAACATCATAAATACGAAGAACGTCTTAGTGAACTCTCATCGCTGGCCTATCCAAGTGATGAAGAACAATTAGAGGAAACCACGCTCAAGAAAAGAAATTAGCTCTCAAAGATCAAATGTATTCAATTATGGTTCAATATCAGAAAGTACACAGTTTGAGTCATTAGTTCGGGCAAAGGCAGTATCTCAAATGCCGGATGTTTTTGGGGACGTGGAATCAAGACACGTCCCCTTTTGCAAGAACCGTTCGATTTTAGCTAGCCGCCTTATAGATTCATTTTGAGTATTGTTCGAGAAAGCATTCCGTTTATTCTGGTGCCGCTGCTCCTGGCGGTTGTTGCAGCAGCATTCGGACTCTGGTACGTCTTTGGGCTCCTTCTTTTACAGTCCTCTTCATGGCGTTCTTTTTCCGCGATCCTAAGCGCGAGCCGCCATCCGAAAGCAATGTCGTCGTCGCGCCTGCGGATGGTCGCGTGACTAGAGTGTCATTGGTGTCAGACGATAAAGAAGACTCCGCGACAGTGATCAGTATTTTTCTTTCGCCACTGGACGTTCATATCAATCGTTCACCTATCCCGGGCAAGATAACGGAAGTCGTTTATTCGCCAGGCAAGTTTTTGATGGCGACTAACGAGAAGGCTAGTTTAGTAAATGAGCAGAATATCCTAACCATTCAGGGCGAGAAGGTAACCGTTGTTTGCAAACAGATCGCCGGCATTCTGGCACGCAGGGTAGTGTGCTGGAAAGAAGAAAGGCGATAATCTCGCTATTGGAGAGCGCTTCGGCTTGATCAAATTCAGTTCACGTACGGATGTTATTTTGCCAGCCGAATGCTGAACGGTCACAGTCCAGAAAGGTGCGAGGGTTGTCGGAGGCACAACGGTCATCGGGAGAATCTCATGAGTACAGCAGACCAAATGGATCAGGAATCACCAAATCCTCCACGGCGTGGTTTACGAAAGGGACTCTACCTCATTCCGTCAGTCTTCACGGCGGCTAACATCGGCATGGGATTCTTCGCGGTGATGGCGTCGTTGCGCGCGTTCCAAATGTTGGCCGGTCCGCACCCCGACATTAATGGTGCAGACGGTACGATTCGATCACGCAGCTATTGCTAATCGGCTTCGCTCTGCTCTTCGACATGTTGGATGGTCGTATTGCGCGAATGACAAAGACTACGACTGAGATCGGTATTCAACTCGATTCGATTGCAGACGTCGTCACCTTCGGTTTGGCACCTGCTGTTTTAGCTTACGTTTGGGGTTATGGTGCAGAGTTTGACTGAAGGGACAAACCTTCATCAGCTGGCGTGGTTCATCTCGTTCATGTACTTGATGTGCGGCGCTTTCAGGCTGGCTCGCTTTAATGTCCAGGCATCCCGCCCACGAGTCGTTTCGGCGAGGCACAATCAAAGTCGACAAAAAGAGTTTTGTGGGCTTGCCGATTCCTGTTGCTGGTGGATTGATCGCGGCCATCGTTCACTTCAATCCGACGCCATTAGTCGGCTTATGGCCCTGAGCGAGCGAGAATCTATTCAGGCTTGTTGATGTTGTTGGTTGGGCTGCTGAGCCTGATGATGGTGAGCACTCTACGCTTCTCGAGTTTCAAGGCAGTCGGCACTGGAAGCCGAAGTATGCGAACTATCATTTTGGTATTGGCGATCGGCGGCCTAATTGTTCTCTACTCCCAGTACGTCCTGCTAGGCTTGGTGTTGGCGTATATTTTTTACGGGTTAATCTCGAGAGTGCTCGGTATGTTTTTCCGTCGTGGCGAAGCTGCCGATAGCAAGATCGAAACAAATCCTGTTACTGGATCATCCGGCCATTAACGCTGTTGCTTTGTGCTCGGTATCTGGCGGCCTCGGCAAAAGCAACAAGTCCATGTTCAGTTGTAACAAAGACGGCATCACCTACGACGATTGGTGCGGCTGAACTAGTCATCTCCTCTCCGGTCGGGAGCGCATTCACCTGCTTCCCATCTCTCAAAGCTAAGACAATTGCCGTCGAACTGGACAGCGGTGTGAATAGAGCTGATTCCTGCAACGCCAGTGGCTGTGCGGAAATTCGGCCCGGTAACAAACGCTTCCAGAGCATCGAGCCTTTCAGGCTCAGCAGGTAGGCGAAGTTATCAAGGGAAGCGACCAGTAGCGCATCAGTTAATCAGGACCACTGCCTCAACACCCGGCGCCGGTTCGTTTGCGCCACGTTGAGATGGCCGTTACTCAGCTTGTACGGCGTAGACATACCCATCATTCGATCCAAAGAAAACAGTTCCTCTTGATACCGGCGATGGAACCTCTTATCGCTCCCTTGGTTCGATAACGCCAGAGCACCTCTCCAGTTGATTCCTCAAGCGCTATTAGAGGTGCCATCCTCGCCGCCAAAGTAAACCTGCCCACCATCCGCCGCCGGTTCTCCCATGAAAGGCAGAGGAACGGTATTGACCAGAAAACTCCTCCCGTACGTTTATCGAATGCATAAGCCCGCCCATCGCTTCCACCAGCAAACAACTTTCCACCACTCAAGGTAATCGCACCTCGCAAGGGTTTCACCAGCGGGGTCAGCCATTGTGTTACTCCGCCCTCGCGTCCTAATGCGCGCAATGCACCGGACGTGCGGTTTTGTGTTCCTCCCGCGTCCAGGATTTCCAGACGCAACATAAATTGCGGCATCATCAGCAACTGGTGAGGCTGAAAGTTCCTCCGCCAATCTCTGCGCGCCAGAAGAGTTGTCCGTCTTTGGCTTTAAAGCGCGACGAGCACCCCACCACCGAGTGGGAGGTAGATTCGTTCGTTATCTGAGGCTGGTGTCAAATTGAAGTGTGCTGCTGGAGTCATAACGCCAACGCACCGTGAGGGGGATCCGACAAAACGATGTCGGTCTTGCCAAAAGCAGAGACTTCAAGAAGGACTGTCGCACACAACTAAAAGAAGCGCGGTTATCGTTCTTCGGCTTGCATTCAACTGCCCAAGTTTTGTGCGGTGTATTCATGCTAAGTTCTATTTACGAAAAAGAGCTAACGCCTGGTTTGCGTTCTCCATTCGCAAAAGTATAATCTGCCACTCTTCCATTCCAACATTTGACACTAAAATTGTGCCAGAGGTTTTCTTGACCAACGTCAGCCTGCATGAAACGGTAATCATACTTGACTTCGGATCTCAGTACACCCAGCTCATCGCTCGTCGCGTTCGTGAGGCGGGTGTTTATTGTGAGATCCTTCCCTTCAACACACCAATCCAAACCATAAAAGGAGCGTTCACCCAAGGGGCATCATCTTTTCCGGAGGACCGTCATCGGTTTATGACGTCGGAGCCCCAAAGCCTAAGAATCGCTTTTGGACGCAGTCGATTGTCCCAAGCTTGGAATCTGTTACGGCTTTCAGGTGTTTGCTAGAGGAACTCGGCGGCAAAGTTGTGGCTTCACCAAATCGTGAATTTGGTTACGCGCGACTGAAAGTTCTGGACATTACCAGCCGCCTTTTCAACGGACTCCCTGAGGAGATGGATGTTTGGATGAGTCATGGTGATCATGTCACTGAAGTTCCGCCCGGCTTCAAACTCACAGCCTTGACTGATGACGCACTCAACGCCATGGAAGATGAGTCACGAGCGATTTTGCTGTTCAGTTTCACCCGGAAGTTGCGCATACACCGTTAGGCGCCCAGGTTTTGAGGAACTTTCTATTCTCGGTTTTGTGGCTGCCGGGGCGATTGGTCTCCTGAAGCTGTTGTTGAAAGAACAAGTCGGCCGAATCGGCGCACTACTCGGTGATCGCGATCTGGTTGTTTGTGGATTGTCAGGCGGTGTCGACTCCACCGTAGCTGCGGCACTGGTTCATCGAGCGGTGGGCGATCGTCAGACCTGCATCTTTGTCGATAACGGTCTGCTGAGAGAAGGTGAGTTTGAGTCGACGCTGTCTCTTCTTCGGCAGAGCATGAAGTTGAATATCGTAGGTATTCAAGCGGGCGAGAAGTTTTTGACCGCTCTGCGAGGGAGTGACCGATCCTGAGCAAAAAGCGAAAGATCATCGGTCGAGTGTTCATTGAAGTATTCGATGATGAAGCCAAGCGTTTGGGCGACGTTGGTTATCTGGTACAGGAACCTCGTATCCCGACGTGATTGAGATCGGTGTCAGTGCGCGGTCCATCGGCCGTCATCAAGAGTCATCCACAACGTGGGTGGCTTGCCGGAAAAAGATGAATCTCGAAACTGATCGAACCATTGCGCGAACTGCTTCAAGGATGAAGTGAGATTGATTGGCAGGGAACTAGGCGTTCCAGCCGAAATTCTGGGGCGACATCCATTCCCTGGGCCCGGATTGGCAGTGCGGATTATTGGTGACATAACGGAAGAAAAGATTCGTTTGGTCCAGGCAGCAGACAGAATTCTGGATGAAGAACTTCGTCTAGCAGAGCTTTATAACTCAGTCTGGCAGGCGTTTCCCTGTGCTTCTGCCGATCTCGACAGTTGGAGTAATGGGAGACGAACGCACTTACGAACGGAGTTATTGCTATCAGAGCAGTGACAAGTGTTGATGGAATGACGGCGGACTGGGCACGATTACCTCACGATGTTCTTGCTCGTATTTCAGGTCGCATTGTCTCCGAGATTCGTGGCATCAATCGGGTTGTTTACGACATCAGCTCAAAGCCACCATCAACGATTGAATGGGAGTAAGACTGCCCCAATCGCAATGCGCCGAGTTAACCCGTTGCTGTATAGTTTAGCCATCTCAAATTAAATAGTTTTCAATCAGAAGCGCCCGCGGCGAAAGCCTGATAAAGGAATAATGCAGGACCGTCAATTCGTACACTTACACCTACACACCGACTATAGCCTTCTGGACGGCGCGATACAGATCAAGCCCTCTTCATCTCGAGTCGAAGAACTAGGAATGCAGGCGTGTGCCATGACTGATCATGGCAACATGTTTGGCGCAATCTCGTTCTACAACGCGATGAAGTATCGCGGTGTCAAGCCAATCATCGGTTGCGAAACCTACATTGCCAGGGGCAACCGGAAAGACAGAGGCGGCAAGCGGTCCCGGTGAGAAGGCAAATCACCACCTCATTCTCCTCGCTCAGAACTATGAGGGATACCAGAATCTTGTTCGCCTGACCTCCAAGGCATACACCGAAGGTTTCTACTACAAGCCACGTATCGATAAAGAGCTTCTGGCTCGAGCACAGCAAAGGGTCTGATTGGTTTTGTCGGCCTGCATGTCCGGAGTGCCCTCTGCGCTCCTGGCTCAGGAGAAGTGTGAAGAGGCGGCCGCTGCGGCGATTGAGTTTCAGGAGATACTCGGGAAGGGAACTATTTCCTTGAAATTCAGGAGCACGGCTTGGACGCCCAACAACGAGATCCGGAAGTCGCTCGTTGATCTTTCGAAACGAACCGGTGTTCCGCTGGTGGCCACGAACGATTCGCACTACCTGACGCCCGAAGACTCACGGGCATACGACGTTCTCGCTCTGTATTGGTTCAGGCAAAACGGTCAACAGATACGAACCGGCTGCGTTACGCCAGCCCAAATTTTTACGTTCGCTCGCCTGAGGAGATGTGGCAGATATTCGGCGACGAACTGCCTGGAGTCTTAACCCGAACGGTTGAGATTGCCGAACGAGTTGACCTCAAGTCTTCCGCAGAACGTCAATCATCTCCCGAACTATCCCATCCCGGAATCTGAGCAAGGTCTCTCAGCTGACGACTATTTCGAGAAGAGTCGTTCGCGGAGGGTTCGAGCGTCGGCGGCAACACTGTTTGGGAGACTCCATGAGTCACGCGGGGACCTAAAGTATCCCATTAGCGATTATCAGACTCGACTCTCGCACATGAAATCGAGATGATCAAGCAGATGGGGTTTCCCGGCTACTTCCTGATCGTTTGGGACTTCGTCCGATACGCGAAGGAGAACTCCATACCCGGTGGGCCCCGGGCGCGGTTCTGCTGCTGGTTCTCTGGTCGCCTACTGCCTCGAGATCACCTGACGTTGACCCTATCACAGTATGACCTCACTGTTCGAGCGGTTTCCTTAACCCCGGCCGCGTCTCCACTGCCTGATCATCGACATCGATTTCTGCGTTCGGGGTCGAGGCGACGTGATCAACCACGTTGCCGACCTTTACGGTCGCGACTCGGTTTGTCAGATCATCACGTTTCGGGACCCTGGCCTCCCGCGCCGCAATCAAGGACGTTGGGACGGGCACTTGGAAGTCCCGTACGCCGAGGTTGAGCGGATCGCGAAGATGATTCCGCCACCGGTCCGCGGCCGGAATGTTTCAGCCTCAGCTCAGGCGCTGGAACAAGTTCCGGAACTGAAGAACGTGAAGTTGAGACCAATCCCAGCGTTAAGGAGATTGATGGAGATCGCCCAGCGCCTCGAAGGCTGTGCGCGACACTCGTCCGTCCACGCGGCCGGCGTCGTAATCTCCCCGTTCCGCTCCAGGAATTGATCCCCATTGCCGTCTCCGGGTAAGGAAGAACTAACCACCGCAATATGTCATGTCCGATCTCGAAAAGACCGGCATGCTTAAGATGGACTTTTAGCGCTTACCGCTTTAACTGTTATAAATGACTGCTTAATTAGCATTAAGCAATTGCTTGGGCACAGAGATTAACTGGGCCGATATAGCGCTTAACGACGAGAAAACGATGGCAGGTGTTTCGGGGAAGGGCGGACGGATGCGGTCTTTCAGTTTGAATCTTCTGGGCATGCAGGAGATTTGCCGGAAGCTGAAACCGAAGGGCGTTGAAGACCTCGCGGCGCTTAATGCGCTTTATCGGCCGGGACCGCTCGACGGCGGCATGGTTGACGAGTTCATTCAGCGCCATCGTGGCTAGAAGAAGGTGTTCGTTATCTGGTGCCAGAGATGAAGGAGAGTTCTGAGCAACACTTTCGGCGTGCATCGTCTATCAAGAACAGATCATGCAGCTGGCGCAGAGGCTTGCCGGCTATACGCTCAGCGAGGCTGACCTGATGCGCCGCGCCATGGGTAAGAAGAAGCGCGAAGAAATGGCCCGGTTCACGAGGAGAAGTTCGTCACCGGCGCCGTCGAGCGAGGAATCAAGAAGGAGAAGGCGGAGAAGATCTTCTCGCTGATGGACTAAGTTCTCCGACTACGGTTTCCATCGTAGCCACGCTGTCGCCTACGCCTTATCTGGCCTTTCAGACGGCGTACCTGAAGGCCCATTTCGCGGAGCATTTCTATGCGGCAGTCCTTTCCAGTGAAGCGCAGGATGCCGCCAAAGTGTTTAAGTACTCGAAAGAACTGCGAGCCCAGAAGATATAGCTTGCTGCCACCGGACGTGAATGAAAGTAATTCCGGGTTCACCCGCTTAAGCTGGCGCAATCCGGTATGGGCTTACTGCGATTAAGGGCCTGGGCAATTCAGCAGTTAAAGCAATTTGATCGAAGCCCGTGAGGCTGGACCATTCCGTTCGTTTTTCGACTTCGCGGAGCGTGTCGGACACGGCGAACGCTAAACAAACGAGTGTTGGAGAGCTTGGTGAGCGCGGGCGCTTTTGATTCGGTGAAGGATGGCGCGAGTCAGCTAGCGAATGGCGCGGTGCGCTGTTCGGGTTAATTGACACTGCACTGTCAGGGCCCAACGCGCCGAAGCGCGAACGTGTTCAGGCAGGAATCCGGCTGTTCTGGCAGCGTGCCTGACGAGATCGACTACGCCAACGAGATCGCCTCGAATGCGAAAGGGCTGGTCGACGGCCGAGATGCTGGCGTGCGGAGAAGCGGCACTAGGTTTCTACATAACCGGTCATCCGTTGGAGAGAGCACTTCGAACCGCTCCCAAAAGTCTGAAGGCTGCCAAGTCATCTGAACTACCGGGCCTGACAACCGGCGTCGAAGGTGGTCGCGGGTAGGAATCGTTGGCGACTTACAGATTCGCACGACCAAAAAAGGAGATAAGTTCGCGCTGCTTCGTTTGGAAGACGAAGCGGGCGGCACCAAGTGCGATCCTTTGGCCTGAGGTCTACCGCAAGCATGCAGGAGTGCTCCAGAATGATCTTCCGGCTATCATCAGAGGCGCCTTGAATTGAGTGAAGACAATCCTCCGACGATCATTGTCGATCACGTGCAGACGATGGAAGCAGCAACTGAAAACACCGAGTTTGTCGTGCTGCGTGCGCCAAGAGCAGGACGATTTTTACGGCGTTATTCGATTCGATCCTGAGCGTGTTGAGTTCAGAGTCCTGGGGATTGTTGACGCGTAGCGGTTGAAGCCCAGGTTGACGAAGACACGATCGTTCGAATCAGGGCAAATCCCGCGCTTCGAATCAAACGCAGTGTTCAATTGGAAGAGTCGTTGAAGCAGCTTGGCTGTCCAGGTGGCTGTGGAAAAGATCACTCAAACTCGAGCGTGAGCGTCGGTCGCGAGAACGAAAGATGGCTAAAGACAAAAAGAGAAGAAGAGCAGGCTGAGGATAGCTCGCAGCGGTCGAGGTAGACGGATACGAACAGTGCTTTTGATCGAGTGCTGCTCGCCAGACACGCTGATCGCCCCTACACACTGGACTTTATCGAACGCTTGTTTGAGGACTTCGTCGAGCTCCACGGCGACAAAGGTTTGCCGGGATCCAGCCATTGTGTGGCCTCGCAAGGTTTCATGGGTTGCCGGTCGTTGTTGTTGGTCACCAGAAGGGCCGGGCGACACAGGAAGCGTGCAAAACGCAGTTACAGGAACTTCGGCATGCCGAAGCCGGAGGGCTACCACGCAAAGCCCTAAAGAGTGATGAAACTTGGAGAGAAATTTGGACCGCCCAATTTTCACGTTCATCGACACGCCTGGCGCGTATCCCGGAATTGATGCTTGCTGAGGAACGCGGGCAGGCAGAAGCGATTGCGTACAACCTTCGCGAGATGGCGAAGATCAGGTTCCTATAATCGTACACTGTTGATTGGCGAAGGTGGTTCAGGTGGCGCCCTCGCCATCAGGTTGGCGATCAGGTAATGATGCAGAGACGCAACCTACTCTGTAATCACACCAGAAGGTTGTGCATGCAATTCTGTGGAAAGACTCTACTCAAGCACCGCGCGCTGCCGAAGAGCTGTGCATGACTGCGCAACATCTCTCTGCCGAGAGATTCATCGACAAAATAATATCCCGAGCCCGAAGGTGGTGCACTGCAACGACTACGAAAAACCGCTCGCTTCCTCGACTCCGCGATTAAGTGAACGTCTGGCCAGAAGCGGTCAGGCTGTACCCAGGAAGAACGCCTCTCACGTCGTTACGCCAGAAACTTCGACAGTTTGGTCGTTGGGAACCGCCAGACACTGCGTAGTGATCGTCTCGAATTATTACCTCAAGGCGTTAATGGACCCATTTCCCAGCAGTCCACGACCGGCACGTTATTTCTCGGGGTTGCAAAGAGGCCGATAGTGCTTCGCAGTTCGGTATCGCAACGCTTTCTGACGCACCCGCGACTACCAACTTCTCCTTAATCTCTTCGTCGGACAATCCTTCGAAGCCTCCACAACTCGCTCCGTGTGAGGACCAACCCATTACTTTGACCCCTTTCTTATATAGCGTAGTCGGGTGCTCCGACATTGTTGACCATTGCCGCAGATCCGCCAACATCTGCATGAAGCCAGTACTGCGTTTCGCGGAAGCTTCGTTAACTTCCTTTGAAACTCAACTTTGCACGAACCTGTGGAAGCGCACTTTCGATACAGACTTGTAAAAACCCAGGAGTTCTTCTTCTGCGAAAATCTCCAATTCTCGCCATTCCAGGATGCGCAAGCAGCGTCGCGTGCTGCTCAGGAATCTCGATGTCCTCGCTAGGTATTCTGTCTTCACTACTCATGTGTCGTTTCTCCTTTTGCAGAACTGAAAAAGTCAGCAGCCAGCAAATAAAGAGCAGAGAGGTCGAGTGCGCCGATTTGAGAAACCTCGGTGCACCAATGAGCCATCACCAGAGAGAGACGCATGATTCGAGTCGGTAGCGCGTGCACGCATTCGTACCGAAGTTCGTCAGAGCATGTACTACGTCCCTACCGCGCACCTGGAAGGTGGCGGACGTCGCATAAATTTCATCACGCATCCGCAAAGGTGCAGGTACTTACTTCACGAAGCGAACTTAGGGAGTTGTGAGGTTTTAGGAACTTCCATTTAGAACAGCGAACCGGATGCATGCCTATTGCTCGGTTATACAGTCCATCCGGCATTCGCTTTGTAAGCAACCGGGTTCCGATTTCAAACCACGTCTTGGGAACTCGCGTGGCAGAAACCCTCGCTTCGTTAGCTGTTCAGCCATGTTCAGAACGGAATATCTTCGTCAGACAGTTCCGCCGGTTCTGCCTGGTCCTGCTGGAACCTGCTGGATGCGCCGGTTGATGCAGCACGCTCGGGCGCAGGTTCATCGTGTCTTGATCCAATGAACTGCATGTCCGTTGCCGTTACTTCGAGTGAGTGTCGTTGTTTGCCATCGCGGTCTGTGTACTCTTCAACACGCAAACGGCCTTCAATGTAAACAGGACGTCCCTTTTGCAGGTACTGTGAGGCAGTCTCAGCCTGACGGTTCCACAGCGTTACGCGGAACCAAGTAGTTTGGTCCTGCATTTCGCCGGTCTTGTCTTTGCGGCGATCATTTGTTGCAAAGACTGAAGGTGCAAACCGGCGTACCCTGAGGTGTATATCGCAACTCCGGATCGCGCCCGAGGTTTCCTACGAGAATTATTTTGTTAAAGGACATGAGGAGCCTTCCTTTTCTGGGATTTTCGAATCGACGCGATACTACTAGCGCACAACAGAAGAATCAAGCGCACTCAATTCTGATGACGATCAACAGGTAACGCTATCGCGCTTGGTAAATGATTTCTGATAGACTGTCGGCACTTTGATTGGTAATTCGCAATGAGGCCCAGAGTCTACATAGAAACTTTCGGTTGTCAGATGAATGTCACTGACACCGAGCGCGCTGCAAGCGGTCTGAGAAATTCGGGATACGACTTGTGTGCCTCGGAGCATGATGCTGACGTCGTCCTTTGAACACCTGTTCAGTCCGTGAGAAAGCAGAACAAAAGCCTTTACTCGTATAGGTGAAATTCGTGCGGCCCGGCCTGGATGATCGACAGTTACTGGTTGGTGTAATGGGATGTGTGGCCCAACTCGAGGGTGACTCGATTTTTAAACAATCACCGACGGTGAATATGGTGATTGGAACACGCGCTACTGATCGCATCCCGTCGTTAATCGAGAAGGCTCGGCAAGGCCAGCGAAAAGTTTTGGACCTCGATGAGCGCGATCCACAATGATTCATGGGAAATCTCTCCCGTTGAGCGACACTCACCACACGTTGCCTTTCATTCCCATCATCGAGGGCTGCAACAAGTTCTGTTCGTTTTGTATTGTTCCTTACTCGCGCGGGCGTGAACGAAGTAGATTGGCGAGTGAAATCGTTGACGAAGTGAGAAGGCTTCAACGATTGGGTTACAAGGAGATTCATCTCATCGGGCAAAATGTGAACAGTTATCGGCCGAGAAGGAGAAAGGCGGGCTGGAAGGATTTTCCGGAGCTACTCCATTTAGTCGATTACTGCGGGCAGTCGCCGCGACTGGAATGCCCCGAATCAAGTTTACGACTTCGTTCCCACGTGATTTTCATCCAGATATCATTTCAGCAATCGAAGAGAACGAGAACTTGTGTGATTGGATTCACTTGCCTGTCCAATCGGGAAGCGATCGCGTATTGAGGTTAATGAGACGTGGACATACGCGGGCCGATTATCTTCAAAGAATTGAACGTATCAAGAACTCAACACGTCGACTTGCACTCACGAGTGATGTCATCGTCGGCTTCCCAGGTGAAACGGATGAAGACTTCCAGCAGACGCTGAGTCTTGTCGGAACAGTGTGATTACGACAGCCTTTACATTTTCAAGTATTCAAAGCGACGAGGCACACCCGCCGCCAATTTTGAGGATACAATCTCGGAGACGGAAAAGACGGAGCGCTTTTTGGAACTTGAAAAAGCACATCGCAAGGCGCAGGAGCGAGTTTACAGATCTTATATTGGTCGTACGCTCAGCGTGCTTGTCGAAAGGTCAAGTTCACGCTCAGAATCTGATAGCAATACGTAACCCGGTATATTCGTTCCGGTTACGTATTGCTGATAGTAGGAACCGCAAGCCCCGCATTCAAAATCACCGAATTCTTCCAGCGTTACCGGAGCATCGCGGTTGCCGAGCACATGCGGTGGTTCGGCGCCCTGCACCTCAAGCGCGCGGATCCGGTGTTGGCGCATTCGAGGTTCGTGATTGTTGTGATGAGCGCAGCAACACCCAGCCGACGCCCACGGCCGCGATCAGGACCACCCCAATAAGCACAAATGGCAAAAATCGTTTCATAAGAGTTGAGAGAGAAACTTAGATCGCCTGGATCGAGAGTCGTCCGGCGCTGCGCACTCAGCAAAGCTCCCGATCCAGGCGAAAACCACTGCTGCTACTCGATCGTGTAATCGATCGTCTTGTCGAGGTCGTCGTTAATATAGACTTCGACTCGATACTTTCCCATCGGCCAATCTCTTCGGCAGCGTCAGGTGACCGCGGACCTTGTTCTCGAACGAATTGGTCGTGTAATCAATCGTCTTGATCTCTTCATTCCGCGAGCCTTGCGACGTCTACCGCTTTCCAGATGAACCGCACCTTGGTGCCCTTCTTGGCCTTGTTCAGTTCAATAACACAATGAACGGTTGCGATCGCCGGCGGCAAACGAGTCTGGTCTCGGTCTCCCGGCTTCACCGTCATCATCCTTCGCCATGTAGATCTTTTCCACAAAAACGTCCGCGTTTGCCCGACGGGTCGGCTGCGGCGTGGCTTTGTTTTCGATTCGCAGTCTTGTTTGAGTTATTCGAGTTGTTTGAATTCTTAGAGAGGTTGCACCCTAATACTACGAAGATAAGCAACGCAGTCGCCACCCAACCTGGATGTAGTTTTCATTTGTGTATCCTTTCTAATAGGGAAGACATAAACAGCAAACAAACGACCTGGTTCAGAATGTTCAAGCCGCCGCGGCCAGGGCGCCCGCCAGAGATCGGAAGACTTCGCGACCGTCGCTCGAACCCAGCAAATCTTCACAGGCCCGCTCAGGATGCGGCATCAATCCCAACACATTGCGCCCGCGATTACAAATGCCTGCGATATTGTCGCGCGCGCCATTCGGATTCGCGGCCGTCGGTCGCATTTCCGCTTCGCGTCGCTGTAGCGAAAAATGATTTGCTGTGTGGCGCACCAGGTCTTCGAAGGTCGCGTCGTCACAAACATAGTTTCCTTCAGCATGCGCGATCGGCATGCGCAACACGCTGCCTGGTTTTTAGTTCCTGCGTGAAGGGCGTGTCGGTGTTTTCGACCCGCACATTCACATAGTCGCAGATGAAATGAAGATCGCGATTTCGAATTAAGGCGCCCGGCAACAGACCTGCTTCGCAAAGAATCTGAAAGCCGTTGCAAATGCCCAGCACCAGATTGCCCTGGGCGGCGAATTCCTGATCGAATTCATTACCGGTGAGAACCGCGCCAGGGCTCCCGCGCGCAGGTAATCGCCATAAGAAAAACCGCCGGGAATTATTACTGCGTCATAGGTGGAAAGATCAATGTCGCGGTGCCAGATAAAATCGACCGGCTGGCCCACATGTTTCGAGATCACGTGATAAGCATCGTGATCGCAATTCGAACCGGGAAAAACGACAACTCCAAATTTCACTTTTTCAATCTCCACGCGAAAATCTTCAATTATCGGATTTGATAAAACATCGTGCGCCAGACGCGTTGCTTCGGCGCGCGCGTTTGCTTCACTGACCGAATCTGTCCAGTGAAATCTCGAAGTACTTACCCTGGCGAATATCGTTCACCCTGTGGAATCCCAACAGCTCCACCGAATGTTTGATGGCTTTGCCCTGCGGATCGAGCACGCTTGGTTTTAAGGTAACGTAGACTTTTGCTTTCATGAGATTGGTTGTTGGCATCGGCGTCAGAACCCGCAGCCCCGCAGCGATAGGGTCAAACAAACTCTTCGCATTGCGTCCGATCCCGCTCTGACACCGAGGAACGGAAGATATTACGATAAAACGTTGCGTAACCAGTAGCCAATATCATAGTATTTCGCGCCGTCGTCAGACCGGCTTTCGCATTTTCCACGAAAGAGTACGGCAGATGTCATCTCCATATTCAGAGCCCGCCCCGGCGTCAGGCGCACCTGGCGGTAAGACCAGTTTCATGGGCCTTGATTCAAATGTCGGGGCCATGCTCTGCTACATCGCCAATTTTATTTGCTGCCTCGGGTTGGTTCTGGCCATCGTCTTTCTGTTCACGGAAAAAGAGAATCGGTTCGTAAAGTTCCACGCCGTGCAATCGCTTATTTCTCGCGGCGCTACAAATTGTCGCCGGCATGTGATTGTTCAGAGTTCTCGGCCTGATGCTATCGCTCGCGCTGAATACGCTTGACATGGCCTGGATGGCCTGGATCCTGATCCTCGGGCTGCGGTTCATTCTGCTTCGTTGTATTTTTGATACTGTGGATTCTGGGCGGGATAAAGGCCTATGGCGGGCAATGGTACAAGCTGCCAATCATCGGCGAGTTTGCGTGGAAATCTGTCAACCAATAATCTCTGACTCTTGTTGTTTAGCCAAACGCGGTGCAAAAAACCGCTGGTTATTCGTCTGAAACGTGAAATAGTCGTTCTTCGTTTGAAAGGTAGGAGAAAAAAGCATCATGGATAATACTGCTGGCAAAGCGGCTTTAGGTGGCCTCGACGGAAACCTCGCCGCCTTACTGGGTTATATCATCTGGGTAGTCGCGCTAATTAGTCTGCTCATGGAGAAGGAAAACCGCTTCGTTAAGTTCCACGCCATTCAGTCGCTGCTCTTGCACGCGAGCGCCATCGTTGTCTTTCATCGCCCTGATGATCATTCTCATGATTCTGGGCATCGTGTTAGCAATGGCGGGCCTGGGAGCGCTCGCTGGGCTGCTGTGGCTCGCTCTATATGGTTGGCGGTCGTGGGCTACATCGGCGCGCTTATTTACGCGGCCGTTAAGGCATATGGCGGGGTCGAGGTTGAACTGCCGATAATCGGCGGCATGGCCAGAAAGTGGGCGAACTAGTCGAGTTGGTTTGCAGCTTCGCCTACTTGAATACCCGCGCAAATACTTTCTCAACATTGCGCAGATAGGTATCCAGAGAAAACGCGCGCGCTATCTGATCTGCGGACAGATGCGCGCGTATTTCTTTGTCGGCCAGGACCAGAGGTTGCAGTTCGGTTCCTTCGTCCCAGGCCTTCAGCGCATTGCGCTGGGTCCACTCGTAAGCCTGCTCGCGCGAAACGCCTGCCTGCGCCAACACGAGTAAGAGCTGCCCGCTAAAAATCGATCCCCGCGTCGCGTTCAAATTCTCGAGCATGCGTTCCGGATAGACCACCAATCCGTCAATCAACGACGCCATCTTCTGCAACATGTAATCAATGGCAATACTCGAGTCGGGGAGCACCACACGCTCGGCCGAAGAATGCGAGATGTCCCGTTCGTGCCAGAGGGCGACGTTTTCTAATCCGACGATGCTGTTGGCGCGCACGACGCGCGCCATACCGCAAATGCGTTCCGACAGAATCGGGTTGCGCTTGTGGGGCATCGCGCTCGACCCCTTCTGGCCTCGCTTGAATTTCTCCTGCGCTTCGCGCACCTCAGTCCGCTGCCAATGCCGAATCTGCAGCGCGAACTTATCGAGCGATGACGCGATGATTGCCAGCGTGCACAAGTATTCGGCGTAATTGTCGCGCTGAATAATCTGAGTCGAGACCGGGGCCGCTTTCAGGCCGAGCCGCGCACAGACTTTTTCTTCCACCTGCGGGTCGAGATGCGCAAAAGCCCCAACCGCGCCGCTAATCTTTCCCACTGCCACTGTTTCGCGGGCCTGGCGCAAACGCTGGTCATTCCGCCGCATTTCGTCATACCAAAGAGCGAAGGTCAGGCCGAAAGACGTCGGTTCGGCATGAATACCATGCGTCCGCCCGACCTGTGGGGTGCTCTTGAATTCAAAGGCGCGGCGCTTGAGGACTTCTAGCAGCGCGGCGATTTTGTCGAGCACGATGTCGCACGCGTTGCGCAGCAATAACGCATTGGCGGTATCCACCACGTCAGATGAAGTAAGGCCGTAGTGAACGAACCGCGCGGCTGCGCCGATCGATTCGGCCAGGTTGGTGGTGAACGCAATCACGTCGTGATCGGTGGTCTTTTCGATCTCGCTGATGCGGGCCACCGAAAACTTTGCGCGGCTCTTGATCTGCTCGAGCGCGTCCTGCGGAATCGTGCCCATCTCTGCGTGGACTTCGCAGACCGCGATTTCCACGTCCAACCACTTCTGGAACTTGGTCTCTTCAGACCAGAGCGCGCCCATCTCGGGCAAGGTGTAGCGATCGATCATCGATTTTTAGTTTCGAGTTTCTAGTTTCTAGTTTCGAGGGTTGTGGTTGGCCCGACGGGCACGCGAACTCCGGAAACCAGAAACCCGAAACTCGAAACTTATTTCACTCCACTCGAGGTCACATAGTACTTAGCCAGGTACCACCGCCCGCCGTGTTCCACCAGGACGAAGGCCTCCATTCCGGCGCCGCGATCAAAGGTCGTCTGATAGAAAGCAGTCAGCGAATGTCCGGCAATCGGCGCCGTCGACGTTTGTTCCTCACGAGCGTTCTGCAGCGTGCGCGTCCGAACTTTCCCCGTGCTGTCGCGCTGTTGCTGCATCTTCACTCTGGAGTCTTCCAACGAGACCTGGTTTCGCCATTCGTCGGCAGCTTCCCGGTAGAGTTTGTCGTAGTTGCCGGCGTCTATGTCCTGTATGGCAGTGTCGAGGACGGTCTGCGCCGCGGCAGGAATGCCGCTCCGCCGCTCACCGCCGGAACATGAGAGACAGACTCAAAAGAAGAGTTGCGAAACAATATGATTCCAATTTTACTCATCATGAATCGACATTAAGAACGCCCTGAACCCGCCTTCAGATTTCAATCCACGGCGTTGGTTCCTTCGGAAAAGAAAGCGTTACGTCAGTATCACCGGCGAACAACGGAGCGCGCTCGTGCAGCGCGGTTTCGGCAGTAATCTTGGCCAGATACGGATTGTTGGCGCGCTGCGAAAGATGGGCCAGAATCAGGTGGCGCGCCTGGCCGTCAAATCCGTCAACCAACCACTCGGCCACGTCCTCGTTCGAAAGATGGCCCAGCCGCGAAAGGATTCGCTGCTTCAGTTCCCAGGGATAGTTCTCGACGGTCTTGAGCATGTCGCGGCTGTGATTAGATTCCATCACGATAGCCGCACATCCACGCAGCCGCTCGCTAATCAGAGTCGTCACATGCCCGAAATCCAGCAAGGTCGCCACCTTGACGCCATTGTGCGTCGCGGTAAAACCAAAGTTATCGACGGCATCGTGCGGCACAGTGAACGGGTGGAATTCAATCGTCCCGATTTGAAAATCACAACCTGAATCGATCTCGACTACGCGGTCCTGTCAAAGCCCTGGCGCGACGCCGAGGCTCGTCATTCGCGACATTGCCACGTTCGCAAATATAAGCCTCTCGAGTTTTTGCGGAGATGAAAACCGGGCAGTCGAGGTCCTTCATGAAGACGCGCAAGCCGCCCACGTGATCGCCGTGTTCGTGGGTAACCAGAATCCCATCCAGCGAATTTGGATCTTCACCGAGCAGGGCCATGCGCCGCGCCAGTTCGCGCGCGCTCAATCCCGCGTCCACCAAAACACGAGTGCCGTTTGCTACCAGCAGAACGGCATTGCCCGTCGAGCCGCTGCCGAGTACCGAGATCTTCATTACGAGGAATTGTTGATCAGAAGCGAAACCAGATACTAACTCAAATTTCCAAACGCGCCCGATCAACTTTAAAGCCGTTCAAATTCCCTAAAGCGCCCAGCGCCAGCGTCGAGGTCGTAAAACAGGCTTGCGCGACGCGCTGAACATCTTCGCGGGTTACGGCTTCAACGGATCGGATAATCTCATCAGGCGAAATTCGACGGCCATGAATAATTTCCTGCCGCGCCAGCGCGCCCACGCGTGAACTGGAAGATTCCAAACTCAACAGGACAGATGAATTTGCCTGCTCTTTCGCGAACTGCAATTCATTTTCCGCCACCGGATCGCGGACGATGCGGCGCACTTCATTGAGCGACAAATCCAGCACCTGGTCCAACTGTGGCCGGTGAAGTTCCGGCATAAATGGTAAACATGCCCACATCGGTGTAGGTATTCCCGCCGGCGCCGATCGAATACGCCAGGCCGCGCTCTTCGCGAATCGATTGCCAGAGGCGGCTCGAAGTGCCGCCGCCGATGATCGTGCCGAGCATGCTGGCCGCATAACGGTCACCGCTTTTTGCGGACGGCCAGGGCGCCGCCAGAATCAGGTGTGCCTGCTCCAACTCATTCTTCCGCTCAATCAAAATCGGCGCCGCGACCTGAGGAGAAGCTGAGTCAAAGTCAGAGGTCGCTCCGCCTGCCGAGCCGCCAAACGCCTCGGCAGCCAGATCGACTATCTGAGCGTGCAGGACGTTACCGGCGGCCCCGATCACCAGGTTGTACGGCGCAAAGTTCGTCGCGTGATATTTTGCGGTGGTCGCCTGATCAAAAGACGAGACGGTCTCTTCAGTTCCCTCGATGGGCCGGCCCAACGAATGATCCGGAAAGTACCTGGCATGAAACAGCTCGGTGAGCAACTCGTCCGGGGTATCTTCGATCATCTTCATTTCTTCGATGATCACCCTTTGCTCTTTTTCCAGATCATCCTCGTCAAAGCGAGGATTAGTCAGCATATCGGCGAGCAAATCGAACGCGCGGGGCATTTCGGTATCCACAACCTTCAGCCCAAAACCAGTCATCTCGTGCGTGGTATATGCATCGAGGTGTCCGCCCAAACGATCTGATTCGGTAGCGATTTCATGGGCCGACCGGCGGTGCGTGCCTTTGAACAAAGCATGTTCGATAAAATGACAAATTCCGTTCAAGGCCGGTGATTCGTGGCGCGAGCCGCGTCGCACCCAGATTCCCAGGCTGACCGAACGCAGGCCCGGCATATGCTCGGTCAATATTGTCAGACCGTTTGGAAGGCGGGTCGTTTGCACCTGATCTATCATGGGCTTTTATAAAGCGGGATGGCTCAATTTCTCAGTAGGCCATCGTAACACGTGAAAAAGTAGCCGCAAAATTCGCTGGAAAATGGCGGCTTTAGCTTGACATACATCAAGACCCTGCCTGAAAATCAGACCATCCAGACGGGTGACTGTCTCCCTTCGCCCACGCGGTTCATTTGGCAGATTGTGAACTGAAAATGTACCGTCCGGGCATCTTAACGAAGCAAATTGGGAATCGAACGGACGTTAGAAAAATGGGCACGCCTCACTCCTGCCCGGCGAGACTCGGCAAGGTTCGAGACGGAGGTCCGGGCCGCAATGAAGATATTTTTCTAAGTTTTGCGCATTCGCGATGGTTTTCGCCTTCGCTTTATCTCTGGGTGTCTCTCCGGCTATGGGACGAGGCGCCCGCGGACTGGCCACGATCACGGGCTCGGTACGCGACAACAAAGAGCGCGCCACTGGGCGGAGCACTCATTCAATTAATTCGCGAAGGCGCAAAGCAGGCAATTAAGCAGACGTACACGGCCGCAGACGGTTCCTTCACCGCAAAGATCCCGGCGGGCCGCTATTCGCTCCGGGCCATCGCCCAGGGATTCAGTGAAGTGTTATTTGAATCGGTCCAGGTCAATCCGTCCGCTGAGATTGCCTACCGATTCAATTTGGAGCCGGTAAACTCGCCGAAAACCCTCGTCAATCAACGGAGCGACCGGGACAATGTTAAATGGACGCTGCGCTCGGCGCAGAGTCAGCGCTCAATCTTCCAGGCCAACGAAGGTCAGGACTCAACTGTCGCCGCGGTTGAACAAGCTAACGATCCAAATACTGAAGTTACGCAAACGACCACGGATGAGCGCGGCCGCGCACGCGTGCAAGGCGTCGCCGAAACCTATTTTGCGACTTCATCAAGTCCTTTTCTTCCGGATACGAGGGCGTCAACTTTGCGCTCGCCCTGCCGGCCTCTGAAACAATTGATTTGATTTTCGCCGGTCAGTCCGGGATTGGCGTGGACGCGCCCCAGCGTTTCGAGACGACGGCACGTCTGCGCCTCGACGATCGACATCGGCTCAGCCTCTCGGGCGGCGGTGCCCGACTCTCCAGTGTTATTGGTGGAAGGTCGTCCGAGCGAAATCGTCTGGGCCAGGTCTCAGTGCGGGCCATTGATGAATGGATTGTGCGTGACGGCGTGGTGGTGGTGATGGGAGTCGATTATTCACGCTTTACCGGAGGCGGAAGCGATTCGGCGATCACGCCGCGGTTTGGGAGTTCAGTTTGATGCCAATGCGCGAACGCGCGTGAAGGCCTCGTATGCACCGGGCGGCGACGAATCAACAGTGCAGAGCGCCGTGAATTTCGAAGAAGGCCCGGTAATCTTCAAGCAACCGGCAACTCAACCAGTGGCCTTCGTCGGAGGCCGGGCGGTGATGGGCCAAAGCCGGCGTCTGGAATTCGGCGTGCAGCGTGTCCTCGATAATCGTTCGAACGTCGAAGCCGCTGCCTTCATGGATATGACCAGCGGCCGTGGCGTAGGTCTAATGGCGATGCCGCTGTCAGCGTTTTCCGGTACGCCATCGCTGGCCCTGGCTGAGGTTGCAAACCAAAGTGGATCGGCGCGCGGTATGCGTCTGGTTTACTCGCGACGATTGAATCAAGTTTGGAGCGCATCGGCCGGCTATTCCTTTGGTCGTGGACAAAAACTCTCAGCCCAGGGGATTACCAATCCCGCCGATTTGTTCAGCAATGGATTTTCCAAACGGCAGCTCTGCAATTCGCGGGTGACTGGTCGACCGGCACTCACGTCCAGACTGTATTTCGCTTTTCGCCGCAGGCCACGGTGTTTGCAATCGATCCGTTCGCTGGGCGCCTGGCCGTCTACGATCCCTCACTCAGCGTCGAGATAACGCAGGATCTGCCGACGTTTGGTCTTGCCCGTTCGAGCCCAGGCTATCATCGACGCGCGAAATCTTTTTGACTTCCAATCGCGGACCAGCAACGGCGAAACCATGCTGGAAGCTGGTACTTACGCCCGTTCGGTTCGCGGTGGAATCCTGGTTCGTTTTTGATTGAAAGGCGGCGCGGTCCTACCAGCCTCTCGTAGCCGCTGTTTTCCAGCTGAGGTCCATGCTTCTCCAAATTCTCGGAGGAGAACGAAAAGATGGACAGCTTGAAACCCGATCCCGTCGCCACGTAAGTCAGGAAAATGGCTGCAAGTCCAGCAACATTGTTCTTCGACCTTAAAATGCTTTCGCTGGGTCGTTGGAACATTGGTTGCTTAAATCTGAAACGATTTGGTGTGTTTGTATGACGAAGGCTTCAGTGCTAACCGGGAAGACGTGGTTGCTGCTGGTGACGGCGGCGCTGCTGATTGCCGCCGGAGCGCTGAATCTTTCTCCAGAGACTTAGTCATCAGGGACCGGCTTGGGACGGGGTTACCTGGGTCGATACTGCTCAGGGCATCACTCGCCAAGTCCATTGCGCCCGGCTCTGCCGCGGCCAGAGCGCGCCATGAACACCGGCGACCGCTTGCTGGCCATCAGCATGACCGGCCAGAAATGCGAGGACCTGACGCGAGGCATTAGATGCGATCCGGTTGCCGCTTCCCAGCATGTGTCAGATATATCTGGACCAGGCACGCGTCGGAGGTGAGATTCATTACCTGATCGAGCGGCCGTCGTACCCACCTGAGACTCGTTATTACTACGCAGACCTCGACGACCTCGGCGCGGTTAACAATCTGACCGCCCGCGATCTGTATATCAATTTCATCGGGGTCGTCTATCTGTGCATCGGCCTGTTTGTAATTTTCCGGCAAGGCGGTCGCGCCCCATTTGTGCTGCACTTTGCCGGGTTGTGCCTGGCGGCTTTTGTATTTCACTTTTACACACCAATCGGCACTTACAGGGATCTCGATCCTGGCGATTGGTTTTCTGCGAAATGCCGGGTTCATCGTTTTCGCGCCGCTGTTTCTGCACTTCAGCACGATCTATCCCGTCCGTTATCACCTCTTCGAAGAACGACGCTGGCGCACTGCGCTCATGTATCTGCCGGCGTTTGTACTGTTGGGATTCACGGCAGTGATTTTCCTGCATGATGAATTAGTAAAGATATTTCCGCATCAACTGCTCGATTATTCACCGAACCTTCTGGCGCGCTTCTACAAGGCATCGTTTGTTCACTTTACGATTGCTCTGATAGCGAGCGCGGTCCTGCTGGCCCGACGCTTCATCATCAGCAAGAACACCGTCGCCCGTCAGCAGTTGAAGTGGGTGGTCTGGGGATCGGTGCTGGCAATTGCGCCTTTCAGCCTCTTATACGCCGCCGGTTACATCATGGGCGAGACCGCCGGGCCTTTGAGTGATGTCGCGATCCTGCCTTTGATTCTGATTCCACTCTCTCTGGGCTACTCGGTCGTTCGCTACCGGCTAATGGATGTCGAGTTGGTCGTGCGGCGGGCGGCAGTATATGCCTTCACCACCCTCGGCATCACGGTGGCCATCGGTTCAATCGTTTACTTTGTTGGCGGCTACGCGTCGGGCGGAGTCGCTTCCAGCGGTGAAATCACGCTCCGGCTGATTCTTTCGATAACGTTGATGGCGGTCATCGTAATGATTGCCGCGCCGGTCAAGAATCTTCATCCAGGAACGCGTCGATCGAATCTTCTATGGCCGGCGTTACGATTTGCGACACAGCCTGCTTGATTTTGGCCGCACCATCTCAGCCACTACCGCGCTCGATCCTCTGCTGGATTCATCTAATCAAGCGGCTGCGCGAAGTCATGAACGTCGAACGCCTGGCGATCTTCATCGAAGACCAGTACGCCGACGGAGGATATCGGGTCGCACGCACCGCGGGATTATCGGCGCCGATGAGCGTGCCGGCTGATTTTCGCGAGATGATTCGCACGCGTTCCGCCGAAACGGGCGTGGTGAGGGCCGACGATCTCGACACCGCCCCTGAGGGCGAGGGCTTCGTGCGGCGCGTGCTGCATTACTACGTCCCCTGTGTCGTGCGCGGCCGGATGGTCGCCGTCATTGGCCTGGGCCGATCCGCCGATGGCGCTTTGTTGTCATCCGGAAGACGTCGAGATCCTGCGCACAGTTTCCGGTTACATCGCCGTCGCGATCGAGAACAGTCTGCTCTATCAGGAACAACAAGAGCGGGCCTCAGAACTCGAAGTCTTGAAAGAATTCAATGAATCGATCGTCGAATCAATCAATGTTGGTTTGATGGCCGTTGATCTGGAAGGTCGCATCACCAGACTCAATTCGGCCCTGGAAGAAATCTTTGCGATTGCTCGCGAGGAAGCTATTGACAAGCGAGTTGAAGAGCTATTCGCGGAGGACTTCGCCGATGTCTTGCGTCAGGTCCTGGGTCCGGAAGGCTGGAGAATGCGGCAAACGCGCCAGATTTATAAGCTGCACACTGCCACTCGCGCAGGTCGCTCACTGACACTGAACATCGCACTCGCTCCCCTGTGGGCCGATTCGGCCGAGCAGACCGGCGCGCTCGTGGTTTTGAAGACGTGACTGAGCGCCTGCGCCTGGAAGAACAATTACAACAGCGCGAAAAGCTCTCGTCGATAGGATTGTTGGCCGCCGGTGTAGCGCACGAAGTTAACACGCCTCTTACCGGGGTTTCCTCCTACACCCAGATGCTTTTGAACATGCTGCCGGAGAACGATCCGAAACACGCCCTTTTGGAAAAGGTCAGACGTCAGGCCGACCGGGCGACGAGACATTGTTAACAACCTTTTGAATTTTTCGCGCACCGGCGGCGCTGCTGAATTGACCGCGGTTGATGTCCATCGAGTGCTGGATGACACGCTGCAATTGCTCGAGCCGCAGTTACGCCGCAGTCAGATCAGAATCATCCGCGATTATGGCGATGAATTGCCGCAGGTGCATGCCAACGCGGTTAAGTTGCAGCAGGTTTTCACTAACCTCATCCTGAATGCTCGTGATTCGATTGCCAATGGCGATGGCCGCATCACCCTGGCAACGCGCAACGGCGAGGAGGGTTTGCTAACGGTCGAAGTGGCCGACAACGGCGTCGGGATTGCTCCCGAAGATGTCGCAAAGATTTATGACCCCTTCTTTACCACCAAAGGCGGTGGGCCGGGGCACCGGTTTAGGATTGGCCGTCACCTACGGCATCGTGCAGGAACACGCCGGCCATATCAGCGTCTCCAGTACGCCCGGGACTGGCACTACATTTCGCATTACGCTTCCCACCCGCGATCCCGCGCGCGTCTGGCTGCCGCACTTTAAACCTTTGGCCGGCGCGCGCGTTCACCATTAGCTTTTTGTGATTCTTTTCAGTGATAATCTCAGTTTCGTCTGCATGGTTTATGGCTCTACTAATTTCGCTGGGGATGCCTACGTTCGCTCATGGCTAAAAAGGATCAGTCCTCGTCGTTGACGACGAGGAAATAATGCGCGACGTGCTCGAGACCCTGCTCTCGTCTGAGGGTTACCGGGTCGATCTGGCGAAGACCGGCGAAGAGGGTTTGGACGCTTATTCGAAGCGGCCCTATGACTCAGTGCTGCTGGACGTGTCCATGCCGGGCATCGGGGATTGCGCGCGCTCGAAGAATTCCTGAAGCTCGATCCGGAAGCAGTTGTGATCATGATTACGGCGTACGCCACTTTCGATACTGCGATTGCGGCCTGGGAGAAAGGCGCGCTCAAATTGCATCCGCAAGCCTTTTCAAAACGAACATATCCTGACGACCGTTGCCGCGGGCGTAAAGCGACGGCGAAAGGAAGAAGAACGCCGTTCCTTGCGACAGGCGATGAGCCGCGAGGTCGATCGCGGCGCGATCATCGGCCGGTCCGACATCATGCAGGAGATCTTTCGCGTTGTTGAACAGGTGGCGGCGGCGCGCTCGACCATTCTGGTGACCGGCGAGAGCGGCACCGGCAAAGAATTGATTGCCAAGGCTATTCATGAAGCCAGTCCCCGCGCCACCAAACCGTTTGTGACGGTCAACAGTTCGAACATTCCGACTGAACTGCTTGAATCAGAGTTGTTTGGCCACACGCGCGGCGCCTTCACCGGGGCGGTCGCGGCAAAAAGGGTTTGTTCGAAGTTGCCGACGGTGGTTCGATCTTCCTCGACGAGATCGGGGACATTCCTCCCGAGACGCAAGTTCGGCTTTTGCGGGTAATTCAGGAACGCGAATTCACCCGCTTGGTGACACCAGTCCGCGGCGCGTGGATGTGCGCATCATTGCGGCTACTAACATCGATCTGAAGGAAGCCGTGCGGCAGGGTATGTTCCGCGAAGATCTGTACTACCGTCTGTCGGTCGTGCCGATTGAATTGCCGCCACTCAGAGATCGCCGGCAAGACGTTCTGCCTTTGGCCCAACATTTCATCCGCAAATATAACGAGGAGAATGCACGTCAGGTCTCTGAACATGTGGCCCCGGACGTTCTGTCTTTGCTGGAGAACTATTCGTGGCCGGGCAATGTGCGCGAACTGGAAAATGCGATCGAGCGCGCGGTGGTGATTGCGCCAAGTGACGAAATAAGTCGGGAATGCCTCCGGCCGGAAATCGCTGATCCTCAGGCCTCTCGCGCCGTTGTGCGTGAGGGCGCCGGCGCCTCATCGGGAATCGACGTGGGCCGCGGAATAAATTTCTATGACGAGGTGCGTCGTTTTGAAATCGACCTGATCCGGCGCGCGCTGGATCAAACCGGCGGTCACCAGTCGCGCGCTGCGCGCCTGCTGGGGATGAATCCGACTACGCTCAACTCCAAGATCAAAACCTACAATATCAACCTGCGGGCCTGAGCACCGCCAAAAACTCCCAAAACTTTTAAGACCCAAACTGAAACGCCCAACGGCTATTTGGCGACTGCGGCCTTCAGGTCGAGGGTGCAGAATTATTCGGTGGAGATTATTAGCGTGAATTCCTAACGCTTTTGCGGCTTCGGTGTAATTACCGTTCGCTTTCTCGAGCGCGTTCATTATCAGTTGGCGCTTCGCGTCCTCGACTGCGTCATGGTATTTCGCGCTGGTCACACTCGGGTCCCTCGCGGCATCAAGCACTCGGTGCGGCAAATCATCCAGGCCAATGGTCTCGGACGAGCCCAGGACCGCGGCGCGTTCGATGGCATTCTCGAGCTCGCGCACGTTGCCGGGCCACTCATAGCTCTGCAGCATGGTCCGGGCCTCAGGCGAGATTCCATTGATCTGTCGCTTGCACTCCTTCGCGTATTTTTCTGCGAAGTAACCGGCGAGTAAGGGAATGTCTTCGCGACGATCGCGCAGTGTGGGCATCGTAAACTTTACAACGTCCAAACGATGATAGAGGTCGGCGCGAAAAGTCCCGCCCTTGATCGCCTCTTCCAGGTTGCGATTCGTGGCCGCCACAATCCGCACATCCAGTTTTATTGAGCGCGTGCTGCCGAGCCGTTCAATCTTGTGATCTTGCAGAAACCGCAACAGACGCGATTGCATCGATAACGGGATCTCGCCAATTTCATCAAGGAAAACCGTTCCCCGTTGGCCACGGCAAGCTTTCCGTCTTTTTTGCTAATCGCGCCGGTAAACGCGCCTCTCTCGTGGCCAAACAGCTCGCTCTCCAGCAAAGTTTCAGTTAACGCGGCGCAATTAATCGGCACGAACGGCTGCGCCGCCCGCGGGCTGTTTACGTGGATCGCGTGCGCCGCCAATTCCTTGCCGGTACCGCTCTCGCCACAAATCAAGACGGCCGATCTGGCCGGCGCAACGCGTTGGATAAAGCGATACACCTCCTGCATCGCAGGGCTCTCGCCGATCATGTTGTGCTCGATCGCCAAACTCGATCTTAACCGGCTGTTCTCGCCCTCAAGCCACTCCATTTGGCGCGCGTTTTCCAGAGAGATGGCAGCTATTCCCGCAATGCCGGCCAGCAGGTGCAGGTGATCTTCATCGAACCGCACAATCGGATCAGTCGTGTCCAGGTAAATCACCCCGAGGATCTTCTCGAAGACGATCAATGGCACACACATCAGCGAACTGATCTGGGCGGCTACCAGGCTTTCAGCGCTCCGCAGAGTGTCACTGGTCTTAATGTCGTTAGCGAGGATCGCCAGTCCCTCCTGGATGACTCGCTCAACACACGGTGCGGCTCACCCCTGAACGGCGCTGCCTTCGCCTTCCCGGTGCCTGCCGTAGACTGGAGGTGAATTCCTTATCACCCTGAGTGAGAAGTATGGCCCCGCGATCCACCGGTACGACTTCAAAAACCGAGTCCAGTATTTCGCGCACCAGTTCGTGAGTGCGCCGAAGCCGGTTGATGCGGGTGGCAATTCTCAGCAAAGCGGCGAGATCTCGTGCTGCGCGTTCGCCGGCCGGGAATTCGACGAGCACCTGCTCAGTTTGATGCAGGAGCGCTCCTGAGTCGATTAGCTTCGAGCTTTGCGAGACGGGATCTGAGTCATCGAGGCGAACCAGATAACCTGACGTCGTCTCTTCGCCATCCTCCAACAAAAATAGCAGGGCCAGTGTCCCCACTCGTACCTGATCGGCATGAGCCAGTGTTTGCTCCTTGACGGGAATTCCATTGACGAAGGTTCCGTTGTAACTATCAAGATCGGCAATTTTGAACTCATCACCAACTTTTCGAATGACACGAGTGACGTCTCGAGACCGAAGCGTGTCTCAGCGAGATGGTGTTGATAGACTCGCGCCCAATCGTGGCTTCAGAGTCTGTTAAGGGAAAAGTCGTGCCCTTTTTTGAACCGTTTATTGCAACCAGCCGTGGATTCATAGACAAGACAAAGAGCTCTATCTACTTGGACAACGCACCGAAATGGCAAAAACATATCGCAAGTGATACCCCTACTATCACTTCTGATATTAAAAAGCCAGCATTATTCCCCTGGGCCACGGCTGGAGCAGCCACCCTAACGCTCTAAACCGTTAATCAACAGTGAGTTATGTAATCATGGGTAAATTATGTGCGCCTGCGGCATGATAATCGCACTAGGAAAGACGCGCAGGGGGCTTTCGAACAAGGCGGGCAACAAGCGGAGAATTACCCGGAGCAGCTTTCATGAACAAAGGCGACTCCAATCTAAGATCCCCACGCCGACAAGGTGGCAGCCAGCAGCGCCTATGCCAGCAGAAGTTCCTGCTAGCTGAAACCAGGTAGCAACCCGAAGTCCCACCCTTCGGGTTGCTAGTTTTTAGACCTGCCAACCCAAATCAATCCCCATTACCAAAAGAACGCTGGAAGAAATCCGGAAGTACGAGTATTTTTGTGCTGCAGTTTTCGAATTCTCGAATTAGGGTGAGTCGTGCGACGACGTAAGATCGACGGTTGCCCAATAGCCGGCGCCCTCCAATTGATCGGAGACAAGTGGACCCTTCTGGTGGTGCGCGATCTTTTTGCCGGGCCTAAACGAACAACGGAACTGCTCGAGGATCTTCATCCGATAAGCAGTCGCACTCTGATGGGGCGGCTCCGCGAGATGGAGCAGGACGAACTGATACTGCGCAACAACTCATGGCGGTCTTCCCCGGCGCGTCGAATACGGAGTTGACGGAACGCGGGCGCAGATTGATCCCTTGCTGGATGCCTTAATGGTAGCGGGCCAGGCGCTTGAATGTAACGATTGTGAAGACCGCAAAGAGAGCGCGGGCTATTACTGCGATTTTTGTCCGGCTCGTCACGATTGGATTGACTTCACCCCTGAGCCTGAGTTGATCAGGAACCAATCGAACCTTTCCGGCGACCGAAAGATGACTCCATCGTCCTTTTGTAGATAGTTCATTAAGCAACGGAAACCAGTCCAGCACCTAATCATCTATGCCAAGCGCCGGCAACTCTTCAAAGAAAGCAGTTTGGCTCTATCTGATTGCGGCCATCGTTTGTTTAATCGGCCTGGGCGACGCCATCTGTTTGACGATCCAGGATATTACCGGCCAGAGCTTGCGCTGCACGATTATTTCAGGATGCTCAGAAGTCCCTGAGCAGCAAGTATGCTCATGTCGGTTCGATTCCGCTGGCGCTCAGTCGGGGCGTTTGCCTACTTTGTGTTTTTTCAGTTTGGCCATTCCTCGCGGCTTTTGGTTATGCGGCTTTGCCCGCCCGCTGCTTCTCTTAGCTCGTCAGCGGCATGTTTCTAACGACGCCTTTGGTTGCTGTATTTGCAAGCGTTCGTGATTAGACACTTCTGCCAATATTGTCTGTTGTCGGCAGCCGTGACGACTGCTTTGACGGTGATTGTGATCTCCAGCTTCGTTAAAAGACGTCCAAGCAATATAGAGCGCCAACCAATTGGAGAGCACGCGCCTTCGCCCGCACGGCAAGCAAGTACTTTTAACTACAAATTGGAAACCAGTGCATCAGAAACACGAACTAGAGCTTGCCACTCAACAGTTTGATTCTTATACTGGCAAGCGTTTCAGTTGATCGAACACGGGATAAGCTCTTTACTAAGACTTTCTTTCCGCTAACAAACTCCAACCCTGCCCCTGTCTGTCTGAGTCAGCCGAGGCTCTAATCGGACACAACTTTAATCGGACATTATTTTTGCTGAGCCGAACCGGAAGGACCTATGTCCAATCCCCTGATAAAATCACCCTCCTGGGTGCGATTGCATTCATTACAGTTATTTCGTCTTTACCAGGCCCACAGCCCGTTCAAGCTGCCGGCCAGGTCCGGCGGTTTCGATTCGCGCGTTCCCCCAATGTCGCACCGGTGAAGCTGTACGGTGGTTCGAACAACATTTTGAGGAGCTTCGCGCCGACGATCACGCAGTAGTGAATGCGGGCCTGGACATTGACGCCGCGAACAACGACTACCGGCGGATCCAGGATGCGCTCAACTCAGCGGCTAGTGGCGATACGATCATTCTTAGCGGCACCTTCTGACTTCACAGCGCGGCAAATGCAGCAGCCGCGTGGGCGCGGGAAACGACAATATTGCTTCTACCGCAGATGACTACGAAAGTCCTGGTCCCGGCCGGCCTCAGCAACGTCACGTTGACGGCCAACAACCTCGGCGACGCGACGATTCAGGGACCCGGCGACCTGGCAGGCGTCAACCTCGAGAGGCGTTCCTGGTGTTTGATAGTTCTCTTTCCGGGGCTGGGGCCCGGGCTGGACGATCTCGAAGCTAGCAGATTTTCGACTCTCGACTTGTCAATCGGCATGTTTGCAGGCGCAACCACTGATTACAAAACAGCGACTATTCAGAATAATCCGATCCGTGATTGCCACCGATTTGAATGCCACGGTCGCGCCAGCTGACGTCAACCAGAACATTGGTATTCATTTGTCGTTCGGCGCGAATCAAACGGTCTCCGGGCAATACAGATTCAAATCCAGGGCAACGGTGTGAGTGACAGCGCAAACTCAAACTTCTCGACTGAGGTGGGCCTGCAATCGAACACCAGCGGTGGGAGTGTTTACGACGGTCTGACCATCTCGAACAATGCCATCCATGTACTCAATGCGCAGTCAGCGGATCCGGAGACGATCCTGGGAATTTGGGAGAACAGCCACGGCCATACCGGTAACGTCACCATCTCGGGCAACAGTTTCATCAATGATGCGGCCGGAAATAATTCAGTCGGTGGAATCTGCAAAGGGCGTTTCGGGTTACCTCGCACTCCGGCGCGTCCAGTCTGGTGAAGTACGATTCGAACATCATCAACGGCGCGAACATCGGCTTCCAGTGGGCCGCCGGATCGAACTTTGGCGGTAACCAGGCGGTAGTGCTGACCGGCGACCAGATCACCAGCTCCGAATACCGGCGTCCTGATCAATCTAACGGCATCGCCCACTTCGAAAACAATGTCATTACCGGGTGGCGCCGGCGCGGGCATTCATTTAACCACCGGCACGTTGACCGGAAGTCCTGCCACCTTTCCGGCGAATTCGAACAGCATCTATCGGACCTTTGTTTCTGGTGGGTCGGGCGACGGCGTTTGGATCAAGCGACTGCCAGCTCGGTCGCGCCGCTCAGCCAGAATGATTTGAGCGGCAGCACCAGCTTCGGCCTGCGCCAACGAATCCGCACCTTCGATCACGGCTGAGAGTAACTGGTGGGGAAACAACCTGGCGGCGAACGTTGCGTCGAAAGTCAGCGGCAATGCCGACTTTGATCCGTGGCTCGCCAGCGGGACCGATGTAAATGCAGCCACCGGATTTCAGCCATTCATTTTGCCACCACCAGCGGGACCATCACCACCTTTGTTGGCACGAGGGCAGCCGACACCGGATCGTTGCTGGCCGGCGATCCAGTAACAATGACGATGAACGGAGATGCGGCCACTACTCCGTTGGCGCAGCTCCTCAATTTCGACACTACAACTCGGCGGTAGCGACGACGTCTTACACTGGGACGGAGCGAGGCATTTCCACTGTCTTTGGCGGCGGCGCCGGCGGCGACACGTTGGTTGGGACCAGCTTCGCTCAAACCTGGAACATAACGCGGCCGCGGACGGCGCTATTCCGGGCGCCACGAGCTCATTCTCGTCGAGTCGAGACGCTGCGGGGCGGCACGGCCGCGGACTCTTTTCATCTTTGGCGCCTCCGGCACTATTTCCCGGATCGTCAACGGCGATCTCGGTTCTGACACTTTGGATAATTCTGCGATTCCGGGGCACACCATCACACCTGGCGGCCCCGGTTCGGTCGACGGGCGTACCGGAACGGCGACTGGAGTCGGTCTGACTTTCGACAACAT
>ERZ1370068.7083-contig-6022_pt1 | contig 62391 bp, 103 predicted proteins | sample MGYA00561227_ERZ1370068 | MGnify/ENA primary metagenome ERZ1370068 (study PRJEB38410, sample SAMEA6850437) | metagenome | study: Metagenomic assessment of the ecological functions of the soil: analysis of the soil microbiota associated with the...
ATTGTACTTCGGTTCAGTTACGTATTGTAATTGCTTTGCGCGGCTTTGAGAAGAGTAGACCGTTAATCAACAGCGCCAGGCCCGTTGCGAATGCGATCAGCGCAAATACGGTTAACCATCCCAGCAACTATCTGCGGTCCACGTCATCGACGACCGAAAAGAGCAACAGAGATGGTATGCCCACGGCCAGACCAACCAGTGCCGTGATCGTTCCGGCACGCAGCCGGCGCAAGCGTTTCTCTTCGGGCGACTCAAGAAACTTCTCGACCTCGGGCAGGACGCTGTGGGCGAAACGCTCCATTGTGTGGGCGTCTTCCATCTGGCGAATCTTTTCGGCAACGGCGCGGCCAATTTCTTCGCGCGCGGATTCGGCTGACGCGGTGATTGAGTCCGGCCGTTCCAGTCCCATGTGTACGGCGCGCAAATCAGTGCCACAGGCGCGGCAAAACTGGCTTGCCTGACGTTCTTCAGATCCGCAGCTGGGACAGAACATAATTAACATCCAGAATGTTCAGCGCTCAGTCTTCAGATGCCTGGTCGTTTGTTCAGTAACCGAGGCGTCGGGAGCCGCAGCCAGATTTGAAGTTGTCTGGGCTTTGAAGGCTGGTGATGGCGGCGTATATCCGGCATCGAGCAAATTCTGATCGCGGCGCATCCAAAGAGTGGTCCTCGACCCGGCCGCGCGGTTTGGTGAAGAACAGCGCATTGATGATTAAGCCGATTCCGATCAGAAAGCACGCGACGCCCCAGACCGGCGACTCCCAGAAATGTTTCGGAATCGGGGCCGCGCACGAAATGCCGACATCAGGACCATGAAAATGGTGCCGCCGAGTCCCGCGGCCGCCACCACCACACCGCTGCGGATCCGGCGCATCCGTTTCTCTTCCGGCGATTCGAGAAACTTTTCGATTTGAGGCAGGACGTCTTCGGCGACTTTCTTCAATTCGCGCGCGTCGTGGACCTCGCGAATCTTAGCGGCCACGGCGCGGCCAATTTCTTCACGCGCCGTAACGGCCGAGGCCGTAACTGAATCAGGTCGTTCCAGGCTCACGCGCACGGCTCGCAGGTCGGTGCCGCAAGCCCGACAAAACTGGCTCGCCTGACGTTCCTCTGATCCGCAACTGGGACAAAACATGTCGGTGAATTATACGGCCTGGAATGGCCTGATCAGTTCCAAGTCAAAATCTTGTTTGCTCTGAGCCGCATCACATTCGGGCCTCTCCTCACGGTCGGGCTTACTGGACACCTGTTCATGCACCTCCACTCACTGCCGGCATGATGCAGATTTTCGCTTTCATCACTGATCGAAGTCTGCAAAGCCTGATCGCGGCGCGTGACCTGACCGTCCACAAAAACGTTCACGTGTGGCCGCACTTCGCCCCGCTCTGTCAGCACTCGATCTGCGCAAACCGACGTGACGGTTCCAAAGTACTCGCTAAGAGCCTCGCCGACATTCCCGGCCCGTGCCTTCAACCGTGATTTCGGCCTGCCCGCCGGTGAATTCCGGTCAAGTAACCTGAGATCTGAAATGTGATCATGACGATTACGTGCATCCTGCCACTCGCTGCAATGCGCGACGCACCTGCAATCAGTGCGAGGCTTTCAGTCTATACTTGCCAACTCAGAGCCTTGCTACACCTTTCATGTCGCGTCCAAGTCAAAAAGCCAATTGACCCGAACCAGGAGTTGAAAGAGCGCGTCCGCGCCTTCTGGCAAGAACATCCATGCGGCACAAAATTCAGTGATGCCGAGATAGGGCACGCGCGAATTCTTCGATCGAGATTGAAGCGCATCGATACGGCAAAGAATGGCACATTCCAATTGCGGCGGATTTCAGCTCGACGCCGGTGGATTGAAGGTCCTGGAAATCGGGTGTGGCTTGGGAACGGACGGGGCGCAGTTTGCGAAGGCCGGCGCCGATTACACCGGCATTGATTTGACTGAAGCCTCGATCGAGCTGGCCCGAAAAAGGTTTGAACTAGCTCGGTCTGAAAGGCGAGTTTCGCGTCGCCGACGCTGAAAGTCTTGACTTTGCCGATGAGATCATTCGATCTGGTTTATTCGCACGGCGTCCTGCACCACACGCCGGACACCGCGGCGGCCGTGCGCGAGGTTCATCGCGTCCTCAAACCGGGCGGCCGCGCGATCGTCATGCTGTATCACCGCGGCAGTTACAATTACCGCATTGGCATTCGAGTCCTGCGGCGGGCCGGCGCCGGTCTTGCTGAAAAGCGAAGGCGGCATCAAGCATTGTTCACAGCCTGACCGGTGAGCCGATCGACTCTCTGCGAGAACATGCTCAACTCAGCCAGAGCCAATGGCGGCTCTTGCGGACGGACGATTTTCTCAGCCAGAGCACCGACGGCGCCGGCAACCCTCTGGCGCGAGTTTATTCGCGGCGCGAAGCGCGGGAACTGTTCAGAGACTTTCGCCAGGTCGAGTTGCGCGCGTATTTTCTCAACAAGCGTTTCATCCCATTGATTGGTAATCTGTTGCCCGCGTCCGATTGAGTCGGCGCTGGCCGCGCGTTGGGGTTGGCATCTGTGGGATTTATGCGACGAAGTAAACTTGTGAGGCTTGGAGTCAGTACTGAGAGCGGTAGCGACCGGGTAGCGCTCCTGACAGCGGCTTTGCAACTTTCATTACTTGACTGCAATGAGAAGCTGGATGTGCCGTGATGTGGAACGACACAGACAACCCGCTCGCCTACTTGATTACCTTCCGTTCTTACGGGACGTGGTTGCATGGAGATGAACGCGGTTCAATCGATCGCTTTCACAATCGTTATAGGTCGCCGTACCTAGAGCCCAACGAACACTGGCGCCGCCATAATGTGAAAATTCTCGAAGGTGAGCCTGTCGTGCTGGATCAATCTCAGCGTCGGGCAGTTGACCAGGCTATACGCGAAACCTGTACCCGTAGGAACTGGCATTTGCATGCTCTCAATGTTAGGACCAATCATGTACATTCCGTTGTCGCAATCGGATTAATTCGGCCTGAACGAGCATTAAACGCCTTTAAAGCAAACGCAACGAGGCAGATGCGCGAAGATAGTTGCTGGAGACGAGAATCCAGTCCGTGGGCGGAAAAAGGCAGCAAGAGATACTTGTGGAACGAGCAGAGTGTCGCCAAAGCCATTGAGTATGTGCTGTATGGGCAGGGAGATGAACTGCCTGACTTTGAGTGACTTTACCCGGGCGCTACCGCTCTCGGTACTGACTCCTTGCGAAGTATCATTGAGGGGCTAATCGACTTTTTCTTTGCGGCCACGATGCTAGTATGACGCCAACGCTATTCAACGCTCTTTGAACCTCAAACGAAAGGAGTAAGCAGATGCCATTAACAGCATTTAAAGAACGGTGTCCGCTTTGTAATTCGTGGTTTCCCGCAGGGAAAGCCCATACTTGTTATCAGAAGAAGAACCATAGCAACGAAAACACTAAATTAAGACTTACTCATCAGACCCATTCCAGAAGGCCCGGCGATCTTTGCAACTGTGGTAATCAGGATTGTCGATATTGCGGAGGGACGGGTCGAATCATCTAAACATAATAAGACTAAGAAATCCGCTCTATAACGCAAGTTATAGGGCGGTTTTTCTTGGGCAGCTTGAACAAGAAACCGTTGCAAATGAAAAATATTCTAATCACCGGCGGCGCCGGTTTCATCGGTTCGCATCTTGTCGATCGCCTGCTGGCGGAAGGCGGCTGGCACATAACCGTCATTGACGACTTCAACGATTTCTACGATCCCACGATCAAACGTGCGAACATTAAAAATCACCTGGCGCAAGCCAACTATCGCCTGGTCGAGGCGGACATACGCAATTACGACGCAACAGGTCAGGCATTCAAGGACACAAAGTTCGATTGCATCGTTCACCTGGCCGCGCGCGCCGGCGTCCGTCCTTCGCTGACTGAGCCGCAGCTTTATGTCGAGACCAACATCAACGGCACGATGAATCTCTGTAGAGCTGGCCCGGGCGCAGGCTGTCAAACAATTCGTGTTCGGATCTTCGTCATCCGTGTACGGCACAAACGAAAAGGTGCCCTTCAGCGAAGACGATCCGATCTTCAATCCCATCTCACCTTACGCCGCGACCAAAGCGGCGGGCCGAGTTGATTTGCCACACCTACGCGCACTTATACGACATGCGCATCGTCTGCCTGCGATTCTTTACGGTTTACGGAGCGCGCCAGCGGCCGGATCTGGCGATCCACAAGTTTGCGAAACTGATCAGCACCGGCCAAACCAATTCCTGTCTTCGGCGATGGCACGACGCGCCGCGACTACACCTACATCGACGACATCATCGCCGGTGTGCGCGCGGCGATTGACTACGATGGCAGCAACTACGAAGTCATCAACCTGGGCGAGTCGCGCACTGGTCGAGCTAGCGTGAACTAATCTCGTTACTGGAAAACGCGCTGGGTACAAACGGCGCAGATTGATCGGCAGCCAACGCAGCCCGGCGACGTGCCGCAAACGTTTGCGGACATAACCCAGGCGCGGCGGTTGCTCAATTACAATCCGCAGACGCAAATTGAAGAGGGCATTCAACGCTTCGTAGAATGGTGGCGGGGAAGAACGGTTGAAGCTCAAACCAGCACTGGCTGCTTTGCTTATTAGTCTACCGCTGGCTCTCAGCGCTTACGGGCAGGACCAGCGGACGGCTTCCGGGATTATCTATTTTACTAACAAACACTCCGGACAGTTTGGCCGATTTTCCGGTCGAAGTTCTCACGCCGAATAAGAAGAAGATAATTGCCGCCACACCGCCTGACGCTCATGACCGATTTGAATTTCGTTCACTCAAGCCTGGCAAGTATCTGCTCAGGGTAACGTGGCCGAATCATTGCGTGCTATCGTACAGAATGGATCTGACCAAAGAGTCGCGAACGAAAATCAGGGTTCTTATGGACCTGGAATGCGCTCATTTCAATGGACAGATCCGAGATTTACCGGCGGACCAGGTACGCACGCCACTGGCGTGCTCGAAGGGCGCGGCACTCAGAGTGCACCCATTCGATTGTCCAGCAAGTTTTGTCGACTACAACTAACAACTTCAAACCTGCGCTCCCTCGCGAAATGCAGGAACACACCTACCCGATCATGTTCGAGGTCGAGGGCAGGCATTGGTGGTTCCTCGGCCGGCGGCAAATTATCGCCAGTTTCGTCGAACGAATCTGTAAAGATCTCAGGAAACAGCAGCCGCGAATTCTGGACGTCGGCTGCGGCACGGGAGCAAACCTCCAAATGCTTGCGGATTTCGGCGTCGCTGAAGGCGTGGATGTCTCGGACGAAGCCCTGGAGTTTTGTCGTGCTCGCGGTTTGTCGAAAGTTAAGCAGGGCGCGGCCGAAGCCTTGCCCTACGAAGATGCCTCGTTTGACTTAGTGACCGGGCTTGATGTGGTCGAGCACCTCGATGATGACGTCGCCGGCTTAAGAGAAATGCATCGCGTGCTGCGGCCAGGCGGGCGGGCGCTCTTGTTCGTTCCGGCGTTTATGTTCTTGTGGGGCGTGCAGGACGACATCAGCCATCATCGCCGCCGCTACACCGTGAACGAGCTGAGAACGCGCCTGGCGGAAGCAGGCCTGACGGTCGAGCGCGCCACTTATGCGAATATCACTTTCTTCATGCCGATCCTGATCGGTCGCGTGATAATGCGTCTGACCGGCGTGCGCCCGGCCTCAGAGAACAATATTACAATTGGCGCGTTGAATGGATTGCTGGGGTGGATTCTGGGATCAGAGCGCTGGTGGCTTCGATGGTTGAGTTTTCCTTTTGGCGTATCGATCGTTTGTGTGGCGCGCAGAGACTGAGATGAATGATAATTAGAGAAGTCATTTGGCTAAGGCAGTTCGCTGATAAGATTGAGCGCAAACATCACGTCAGCCAGGATGAAGTTGACGAAACTTTAGCCAAACAGAAGTTATGGCAAGTAAGACGAAAACTCGCGATCCTTTGCCGGAGCATTTCAATAGCCTCGAAGAAGCGGCTGAGTTTTGGGACACTCACGACAGCGGGGACTACGAAGAGTATTTTAAGGACGTGGAGTGTAAGTTCGATATCAAAAGAGAACTCATCTAATTTCGATGGACGGGAAGCTTTATGATGAAGTCCGCGCAATCGCCAAAAGAAGCGCATCCCTGCCGACAAACTCGTAAGCCGTTGGATTAAGGAAAAGCTTCGCAGTGCCGCATGATGCAAACTATCGCTGAAGAAAAATTCATCACAAACCAAAGTAATGAAGGAGACGGTCATCCTCCTGAGATTTCTATTTTCCTTCCAGTCTTTAACGAAGAACCAAACCTGCGCCCGCTGCATGAAAAGTTGAACCAGGCGCTCACCCAACTTGGGCGCACGGCTGAGATTATCTACGTCGATGACGGATCGAGTGACGGCAGCCTGAACATTCTGCGCGAAATCGCCGCTCAGGACGCACGCGTGCGCGTCATTGCCCTGCGCCGCAACTACGGCCAGACGCCGGCCATGGCCGCCGGGATTCACGCCGCCAAAGGACACGTCTTGATTCCGATGGATGCCGATTTGCAAAACGATCCGGCCGACATTGCGCGTTTGCTCGACAAGCTGGATGAAGGTTACGACGTCGTTTCCGGATGGCGAAAGAACCGGCAGGATCCTTTGATTACGCGCAAGATTCCTTCGCAGATGGCCAACTGGCTGATTTCGAAAATCGGCGGCGTGCCGCTGCATGATTATGGCTGCTCACTGAAAGCTTACCGGCGCGAATCGCTGGAAGACGTTCAGCTATACGGCGAGATGCATCGCTTCATTCCGATCTACGCCTCCTGGTCGGGCGCGCGGGTCACCGAAATCCCCGTCGAGCATCATGCGCGCACGATGGGCAAATCGAAATACGGCCTGTCGCGCACGATCAAAGTCGTCTTCGATCTGATGACGATCAAATTCATGGCGTCATATCAGACCAAACCTCTCTATATGTTTGGTTTCGCCGGACTGCTTACTTTTGCGATTTCGTTTCTGTGCGCGGTCTTTGCTTTCTCATGAAGTTCGCAAGCTGGCCGCATCATGCCGACTTTATTCAGACGCCATTGCCGGTCCTGACGATGGTGCTGCTGGTTCTGGGCGTGCAATTTTTCTTTATGGGTTTACTGGCAGAGATGCTGGTGCGGACTTATCACGAGTCACAGGCCAAAGCCGATCTATGCGGTGAAGGAAAGAATTGGTTTCACCACAGAGGACACAGCGAAGAACCGGTGACTATGAGGTCATGTGATTGTGAGCCGGGACATTCGTGGCCTGCAGAAGTCTGTACCGTCGGCGTCAGCGGATGGGATAAAGAATCAGTCCGGGACTATTTTGAGTTGCGTGTTGATCCATCTGCTGACGCGAATGGTACTGACCTCGTCCTCTATGGTTAATTGATCTTATGTGCGGAATTACCGGCTGGGCCAATCTCGATCCACGCACCGCGCCTCCTGAAGGCGGTGAGGAACTGCTGCGCTCGATGTGCGATCGGATGACGCATCGTGGACCTGATTCGGAAGGCTATCTGGTCGATGACGGTGTCGCCCTGGGCATGCGCCGCCTGGCGATCATCGATCTGCTGACCGGCGAGCAACCCACCTTCAACGAAGACCACAGCGTCGCCGTCGTCCTCAACGGCGAGCTTTACAACTATCGCGAATTGCGCGCAGACCTGGAAAAGCGCGGTCACCGCTTCCGCAGCGAATCAGACACAGAGATTCTGCCTCACCTCTATGAAGAATATGGCCGCGAAATGGTCCAGCATCTCAATGGCATGTTTGCCTTCGCTTTGTGGGACGACAAAAGACGACGGCTGTTTGTGGCTCGGGATCGGTTTGGAGAAAAACCACTCTACTGGGGTGTGTTCGATCGCACCCTGCTGTTCGCCTCTGAGCCAAAGGTCCTGCTGGCGCATCCTGCCGTGCGCCCGAATCTGAATCTGAATGCGCTGCGCCAGTACCTTTCGTTTGATTATGTCCCGGCGCCGCTATCGATTTACGAAGGCATCAGCAAGCTGCCGGCGGCCCACACGCTGACGCTCGAAGACGGTCAAATCAAAGTCGAGCGCTACTGGAAACTGTCTTACAAAACGCGCGAGCCCATTCCCAGTGTCAATGAAGCCGCCGAACAGTTGCGCGACCTGCTTGCCGATTCAGTTCGCATGCGAATGGTTTCAGACGTGCCGCTGGGTGTGCTGCTGTCGGGCGGCATCGACTCTTCGGTGGTCACGGCCCTGGCGGTACGCGCGTCTTCAGAAACCGTCAAGACATTTTCCATTTCGTTTGCGGAAAGCTCGTTCGACGAATCGCAATATGCTCGCGCGGTCGCGAAGTTTCTCGGCACCGACCATCACGAAGAAAGATTTAGCGCCAGTCTGGCAGCGAACCTGGTGGGCGAAATCGGAGCGTGGATGGACGAGCCGATCAGCGATCCTTCGGTGGTTCCGACCTACCTGCTGTCGCGCTTCACGCGCAAGCATGTCACGGTCGCCCTCGGCGGCGATGGCGGCGATGAAATCTTTGCCGGCTATCCGATGTATTTCGGGCATTACATGGCTCGGGCCTACCTGAGCTATCCCGCGGTTTGTGCGTCGCGGGCTGGTCGAGCCGATGGTTAATCTGCTGCCGGTTAAGACCAAGAACCTTTCCTTCGATTATCGGTCGCGCCGTTTTATCGCGGCTTCGCATTATGACGAAGTGGCGCGCCACCATGTTTTGTTTGGCTCTTTCACGTCCTGACGATCAGGAGCAATTGCTCGAGCGCGGACGTCAAACGCGCGAGCGATGCGGATATCTATAGCGATGCGCGGCGCCTCTTTGCGGAATGCGATTCGAACGAACCTGATCGAGTGCCTGCAAAGCCTCGACACCCAGTTCTATCTGGCCGAGGACATCCTGACCAAAGTCGATCGCGCCAGCATGGCCGTCAGCCTGGAAGTGCGCGCGCCTGTATCTCGATCCGCGCGTAGCGGAATTCGCGGCCGCGCTGCCGCCACGTTACAAACTGCACGGATACACTTCGAAATACATCTTGAAGAAGGCGGCGAAAGGGTTGGTGCCGCCATTTGTCTGGCGGCGCGGCAAGAAAGGCTTCGGCGTGCCGATCGCTAAATGGCTCAAGAGTGAATTGCGTCCGCTGGCGCACGATCTGCTTTCGCCGGAGCGCCTGCGCCGCACCGGCCTGTTCAATCCTGAATACGTGGCCAAACTTCAGGATGAGCACGAACGCGGCGTCGCCAATCATCGCAAGCTGCTCTGGACTTTGCTCTCATTCGAATTGTGGCGCGAGAGTTTTGTCGAGACGCCGAGAAGGATCGAAACGTCGGTGTCTTCCGTCTAGTCAGCGCCTTCTGGGCACGAAGAGGTTTCCATGAAAACGAAAATCCTCTTTTCGCTGATCATTGTGATTTCGGTATGCGGGTCAATTACCGCCCAAGACCCTTCGACTCAGGAACGTCCTCGCCGTGCACTCACGACCGAAACCGACCCACCAGACGCGGAGGCCGAGCTTAAAGAGGTTACGCTCTATTATTTCCATTACCCCGACCAACCGGATAACAGCAGATCGGCCGTGAGTTTTGAAACGGGTGAGCGAGGTCCAGCTCGCGCTGGATCCTATGATTTGACGTATGGTGGCATGATTCTTGGGGTGTCCGGAAAGCCGGGAGACGCTTGCCAACTGGCTCGGCGTGATTGATTGCCGATCCAGGATCGTCGACCTGGGAGCGAAGACGTGGCAGGATTTCAAAACGACACCGCCGTTACCGAGTCCCCAATACTTGCCAGAGCCGCTGGCCCTGACGCCGTGTTCTTTCGTGATTGACAACTCGGTGGGAACGAGGGAGATTTCGCCTTACCGACAATTTGTCGTCGCCAAACCGGGGCACGTCTACCTGATGATGCTGGTACGTGGAAACAAAGTCAGATTTTTGATGTTCCGGGTTGAGAGTCTCAACTCGAAAGAGAGTTGTGTGATCTCATGGAAACTGGTCAAGCCTCCCAACGTCGATAACGAAAAATGATTTGCGGCGCTGCCGCCGCCCACAAATGGCAGTTGATCTCAAAACCGCTCATCGAGATTTATGGAAATGGTGCCGGGCTGAAGGCCTTGCTGGTTACGATCCCTTCGACGGCTTGAACAGCAGGCTGTTCCAGGCGGCACCTTTGCGAAAGTCTCGAACCGCACGGTTGGCCTGGATCCAATTTCACAAACGCTCTCCGATTAATTTTCGTTCGCTCATTGGGGTTCCCCGCGAGCGAAACGCGAAAGCAATCGCCTTGTTCACCCTCGCGGCGTTGGCCGATTTTCGCCGACATCCAACCAAAGAAAACGAAACTGAAGTCCGCGAACTGCTCGACGATCTGATCTGGATGAACCTGAAAGGGTTCAAAGGCGCGTGTTGGGGCTATAACTTCGACTGGCAATCGCGGTCCTTTTTCGTCCCACGCGGCACGCCGACAATCGTGCCGACGGCCTTTGCCGCGCGCGCCCTCTGCGACGCGGCCGAAGTCCTGGCCCGTGAAGAGTATCTTCCTTTTGCCCGCACCATTTGCGATTTCATTCTTAATGATTTGAATCGATCAGAGGAATTGAAAGACGAAGTCTGTTTTAGCTACTCGCCGTTAGACCGCACCCGCGTATTTAATGCCAGCCTGCTGGCTGCCGAGATACTCGCTAAAGTAGGAGACCATGCTCCGCGAACAAAGTTTGATCGAATGGGCACATCGGGCGGCGCTATATGTTGTGCGTAGACAGCGACAGGATGGCTCGTGGCTTTACGGCGCCGACTCGCATCAACTTTGGGCCGACAATTTTCACACGGCCTACATACTCACCAGCCTGTCGCGAATCATCGACGCCGGATCGATGTCAGAACCGGCCGCAGCGACCGGGTCAACGGATCAATTCGATAACGCTCTTCGTCGTGGCTATGACTATTGGACGGGACGATTCTTTCTCAACGATGGCTGGCCCAAATATTATCCTGATCGGCTTTATCCCGCAGACATCCATGCGACCGCCTCAGCAATTGTCACTCTGGTTGAACTGCGCGGACGGATTCCCGGCACTTTGATCCTCGCCGAACAAATTGCCAGTTGGGCCATCGAGAATCTTCGCGACCGATCCGGCTTTTTCTATTATCAGCAACGCCGATTCTTTACGGTGCGAATTCCCTACCTGCGCTGGTCGGAAGCCTGGATGATCTACGCTTTAGCCCGACTGCGCGAAGCGACGAGCAGTTAACCCAAACCCCTGGCCTGCTTCCCGTTCTCTACCTATTCGCGGTCTGCTCCAAAAGCCCTTGCCGATCCAATCGCTTTCAACTTAACATAGCGACCTACCAAAACCATTTCCGTGCAGTTTGTTTCATCCGGGAGGGGAGACGAATGTCAGACGAACACGAGCCGAAAAAGAAAAGCGATCGGCACGATCCCAGCCGTCGCAAGTTTCTCAAAGGCGTTGTCGGTCGCCGGGGCAGGCGCCGCGCTGGTCGATCACCTGATAGCGACTGAGACGAAAGGTTCGGCCGAGAAGACGATCGTCGCCGGCGAGCCGGTGAGTGGCAGCGTTAACATCGTGCTGAACGTCAACGGCGCGAAGCGAAATGTCACGGTCGAGCCGCGCACGACGCTATTGAATGCCCTGCGCAATCATCTGGAACCGGCGGTAACCGGACCAAAGCTGGTCTGCGACATGGGTTCTTGCGGCGCTTGCACCGTGCTGATGGATGGCAAGAACGTCTATTCGTGTCTGGTGCTGGCCGTCGATGCGGTGGGGAAAAAACTGACGACCGTCGAGGGATTCGGCACGCCCGAAAATATGAGCGCCGTACAAGCTGCGTTCGTCGAGCACGACGGTCTGATGTGCGGCTTTTGCACCCCGGGATTCGTGACCACGATTTCGGCTTATTTGAAGAAGAATCCCAACCCATCGCTCGATGAGGTACGCGAAGCGTGCAAGGGAAACTTTGCCGTTGCGGAACTTACCCGAGAGTTTTGAAGCCGCCCTCGCGGCCGCCAAGTCGGCCCGCACTTAAATCCTGGAGATCGTTATGCCACAACAGCCGCAGGCCCAACCAAGTCCACCGCCGAAAAAGAAAAAGATTCGCGTGCCGCGAGTCATCAACGGCATCGAGCAAATGGTTGAGATCGAAGTTGATGACGTCGCCGGTCCCGGCTGGGGGCCGAACGACAAACACGCGCTGCTCAACCATCGCCTGACCCGGGTCGATGGACCGCTGAAAGTTTCCGGCGCCGCCAAATACACCTATGACGTGCGACTGCCGAACATGCTTTATGGCCACGTGCGCCGTTGCCCGCACGCTCACGCAAAAATCAAAAGTTCGATTCCAGCGCGGCCCTGCGGATGCCGGGTGTGAAAGGCATCATTCAGACGCCGCTGACTGAAATCCGTTTCGCGGGAGCGCCGGTGGCGGCAGTGGCCGCAACTACTCCAGAGCTGGCGCAGGATGCCGCACGCGCGATCGTCGTCGAATATGAAGTGCTGCCTCATGTCGTCACTGCCGATCTGGCCATCAAACCGAACGCGCCGCGAGTCCTTCCCGAACCGCAGCCCGCCCCGGCGACGCCCTCGGGTTCTCCAGCTCCCGGGAACGGAGGCGAAGCCAACCTGACCCAGAAGGCCAAACAGGGTGACCTGCAAAAGTCGAAGCCGCTTTGGCAACCTGTGACGCGATTGTTGAGGGCGAATATCGCACCCCCGGCTGCACCATTGCTGTTTGGAAACGCACGGCATGGTCGTCGATTTCTCAGGCGGTGACTCGGCAACGATCTATGCCACGACCCAGGGGACTTTCACGATTCCGCAAGACGCGGCCCGCGAGTTAGGTTTGCCGCAGAGCGCGGTCACCGCCACGGTGCAGCACATGGGCGGCGGCTTTGGATCGAAATTCGGCATTGGCATTGAGGGCCTAATGGCCTGCCGTCTTTCGAAAGAAACAAAGGCGCCGGTGAAGTTGATGCTGACGCGCTCTGATGAATTCCTGATGGCCGGTAACCGTTCCGCTTCCTGGCAAAAGCTTAAAGGCGGCGTCAGGAAAGACGGCACGCTCGTCGCCATGCAGGCGACCCAGTATCGGCTTGGTGGCGTAGGTCAGGGCTCGCAGGCCGGACAGCCGTACGCCGTTTATCGGGCGGGTGAAATGTATCGCGAGATATATGCCCTGCACACGAATGAAGATTCAGGAATCGCGATGCGCGCGCCCGGACATCCGCAGGCGTCGTTCGCGATGGAATCGCTGCTCGACGAGTTGGCTGACAAGATCGGCATGGACCCGGTGGCATTTCGGAAAAAGAACATGCCGGACGCGATGTACCACCGGCAATTGGATCGCGCAGCGCGGGAAATCAATTGGGCCAGGCGCAATCCGACGCCGGGTGGTGGTCCCGGCCCGCTGAAACGAGGCATGGGCTGCGCTGCCGGAACCTGGGGCGGTGGCGGAAACGATCAATGCAAAGTCGATGTCACCGTTACTCGCGACGGAGCGGTCACAGTTGCGGTCGGTACTCAGGACCTGGGCACGGGCACACGCACCTTTACGCGCGCGATCGTGGCTGAAGAGCTGGGCCTGGGAATCAAAGACGTGGTCGAGCAGATTGGCAATTCAAAACTTGGAGGCGCGAACTCTTCCGGCGGATCGACCACCGCAGCTTCCTTTCTCCCTCGGTCAAAGATGCAGCGTACAAAGCGCGAATGGAACTCGCCGGAAAGTTTTCGCCGCTGCTGGGAAATGCCAAGCCTGAGGAGATAGTTTTCGCGAATGGAACTGTTTCCGCGGGCGGAAAATCGCTCGCCTGGAAACAAGCATGCGCAGCGCTGCCGCCGGCGGGAATCGTTGCTCATGGTGTTTGGCGCTCGGACCTGCAGGGCCGCGGCGTACACGGAGTCGTTTTCGCCGAGGTCGAAGTTGACGTTGAAACCGGCAAAGTCCGCCCCATCAAGATGCTCCAGGTACAGGATGGTGGTCTGCCGCTAAACCGCCTGACCATGGAGAGCCAAATTAACGGCGGCATGATCCAGGCGCTGGGCATGGCGCTGTTCGAAACTCGTGTGATGGATGCAGACCTGGGCATGCAAGTGAATCCCAGTTTTATGGATTACAAACTGCCCGGCTGCCTCGAAATGCCGGAACTGATTCCGCTCATTGACGACGAAGACAAGCGCGAGGTGGTGATTGGCATCGCCGAAGCCGCCATCATTCCTGCAATTGGCGCCCTCGCGAATGCAGTCTTTAACGCCTGCGGGGCGAGGATTCGCGAACTGCCTATAACACCGGACAAAGTACTGATGGCGCTCGCCGCCGGAAGGAGGAGCGCATGAACTCTTTCGAATGGATGAACGTGACCAGCGTCGCCGAAGCGGTAAACGCCCTGAAGTCTGTGCCCGCGCCGCCTGACGTGGATGACTCGCCCAGACCAATTGCCGGCGGACAGGACATCCTGACGACCATGAAGGATTACATCACCCGGCCAACTCGCGTGGTGAATCTAAAAGGCATTCGCGGACTTAATAAAATTGAGTCAGACGGCAAAGGCGGATTGCGGATTGGCGCGCTGGTGACGCTGAATGAACTGGAAGAGAGTCCGCTGGTGCGTCGCAGTTTTCCCGGCTTGACCGAAGCTGCGCATTCCATCGGCACGCCGCAGATTCGCAACCTGGGAACCGTGGGCGGCAACCTCTGTCAGCGGCCGCGCTGTTGGTACTTTCGCCTGGAAGAAGTCGTCTGTTTGAAGAAGGGTGGCACGGAATGCTACGCCGCCACCGGTGAAAACAAATACCACGCGATCTTCGGCGGCGGTCCGTCCTATATCGTTCATCCTTCGGATCTGGCGCCCATGCTGTTGGCGCTGGGCGCCAGTGTTTCCGTCATGGGCCCCGACGGCAAGCGCACGATTGCGCTCGACAAGTTTTTCACCTTGCCTTCAGATGGCAATCTGCGGCGCGAGAATGTTTTGAAGAACGAAGACATCATCACAGATGTTCAGGTTCCGGCTTCGAAGTTTGCGGCCCACTCGACCTACTTGAAATTCAAGGAACGCGACTCGATGGACTTTGCCATGTCGGCCGTGGCCGCAGCCGTCACGCTGGACGCTAACAAAACGGTCAGCGAAGCCCGCATTGTCCTCGGCGGCGTGGCCCCGGTTCCCTGGCGAGTGCCTAAGGCCGAGGCCGCCCTGGTCGGCAAGACAATGAGCAACGAAGTACTCGCTGACGTCGCCCGGATTGCTCTGCAAGGTGCGGAACCGCTGGCAAAAAATGCTTACAAAGTGCCGTTGACTCAAACATTGGTGCGGCGCGCGCTCGCCAGAGTTGGCGGAGTGGCTTGAAGGTAGCGCAGGTTGTCTAACCTGCGCGCGAGGTTCGGAGCCAACGCAGGTTAGACAACCTGCTGTACAAAAGAGTTACCAAGACGGGAGATGCCCAATGGCAAACGAATTGAATAACGCTGAAGCCGTCCCTCAGCCGCTTACCATCCAGAGCGCGTTCTGTGCCTCGTTGCGCTCGAAGAAATTTTTCATGATGGGTGTTATCCCGACCGAGGCTGACCAATATCTGGACGGCAGCAATCACTGCTGGTGTCGCGAGACGCAACAAGCCATCGGCCCGGACGGCGGCATTGCCCAGCCCGAGCACTGCATCTCTGGCCGTGGCTGTTACAGTTCCGCGTTTGATGCCGAAGCGTAGTAAACTGTGATGGACAGGTTTTTTGGAGGTACCGAAAATGAAAAGATTTTGGATGGTTACGCTGGTGTTGATGTTTTGCGCCGCAGCAATCGCCCTGACTTCGCAAGCAGAAAACACCCTGGTCAAAGGCGACTATGTCGAAGTGCGGACCGCCAGCGTTTTTGCGGGCGCCTGTCATTTCAACGGCGAAGTCACGACCGCCGGCCGGGAAGCGATTATGGCCTGGAGCTTCAGCTCGGGCAGCTGGAATGGAACCGATCTCGCGGGTCTGCGCGCCATCGCGGTGGTCAGCTCCGACGAGAATTTGGACAACGCCACGGCAGCCCGGCGTTCTGAAATCATTCTGGACGCATCAGCTGATCACGATCAAAAGGTCGCAATCCTCGATGCGCTGAAAGCCAGATACGCGGGAACGCTCGGCGAGTTTGCTTCGGTGCGCAGCGCGCCAATCAGTTTCAAGCACGAAGGAAAATCCTATGCAGTAGCTTCTGCGGAGGCGTCCATCAACGTCGAAGCGATGCCCAACGATCTCTGCTGCAAGCAGCCGAATCTGGTCTGGTACAACCCGCTGGTTCAACTGGGACAGCGAAAAGTCGGCTATACCTTGAACGCGGCTTATTCTGGGCACGAGGTTGGCGGCAACTGGGAACGCTCGGGCGAAAACAGCGCGTTCTATGGGAGTTTTGCTTTTTAGCTTTCTCAACTCGGCGTTATTTACTCTAGGAAAATGGGCGAGCTGTGACTCGCCCATTTTCATACCCAAAACAATCAAATTCTTTTGGAGTGCTGATGATGAAAAAGATTCTGATCGGCTTTTCACTGCTTTTCGCGTTTTGTTCAGGAGCCGCCATCGCCATTACTTTTGCGCAGACACCAGGGACCGAAGGATACCTGCTTGAGCGCGACGCTGAGGTGGCTAAGAACGAACCTGGTCCGCATGACGGCGGCGGGCCTTCAACGGGATATCTCTTCTTCGAAAAAGCGCCGGACCTGAAGTTTTCATTTCGCAAGCGCGTGCTGCATAAAGGCGCGGCCATCGGGTATCACCTGCAAAAGACCGACGAGGTTTACTACATCACGGGCGGCGACGGCGTCATGACGATGAACGGTAAGCCGTTTCCGGTCAAAGCCGGTGACGCGGTCCTGACTCGCGCCGGCAGTTCGCATGGTTTGGTGCAAAAGGGAGAGAAGGATCTGACGATCGTGATTACCTTTCAGAAGGAGTAGGGCAGTGGATTCGTGCGCCAACCAAAATCGTATTTCGTTGCGAAGCCCCCGTAGGGGCGCAATGTTTATCGCCCGTTTCCGTTCGCTAAGAGTCGCAGCCCCGTTAGGGCGTAATGTGTCGCTCCTAACGGAGCTTACGTCTTGAAATTGTCGATGTGCTATAAACATTCGACTCCTAGCGGAGTCGGTCCGCACGCCAAGGTCGGTTAAAGCGATTAGTAGTTTGAAGAAGACATCAGCAAAGAATACTTGTGATGAGCTCCAGCCTGAATATGACCTTTCAAAACTGAAAGGCGGAATTCGTGGCAAGTATTATGAGCAAGCTAACACTCGACCGGTGCGAAAACACCAACTGAAGCGCATCAAGACTGGCCCCTCAGTCAAGAAAACGGCGTAACAGATCTCCACCACCATGATCCGACCATTTCGCGGGGTTCATCCGCAAATTCATGAAACCGCCTTCATCGCTGACAGCGCGCAGATCATTGGCGACGTCCATATCGGCGCGCAGGCGTCAGTCTGGTTTGGCACGGTCGTGCGCGGCGACATGTTCTACATACGCATCGGTGATCGCACGAACGTTCAGGACAATTGCGTCCTGCACACGCGCACGGGCGAGAAACCGACGATCCTCGAAGACGAAGTCACCATTGGCCACAGCGTGACTTTGCACGGATGCTACATTGAGCGCCAGTCGTTGATTGGAATTGGATCGATCGTTCTGGATGACGTGCGCGTCGGCGCGCAGTCGCTGGTGGCCGCCGGTTCGCTGATTTCACCCGGCACGATCATTCCGCCACGCAGCCTGGTGATGGGAATGCCCGCCGGGTAAAACGGCCTTTGACTGACGAAGAAGTCGCCGGTCTGGATCGCTTCTGGCAAAACTATGTCGAGTATTCGGCGATGTATTTGGCCGAGGGCTAACGGCTACCGCAGCCAGAAGAACAAAAGCTCGATCAAATCCACCAGCGGAGAACCGTAAGTGGGTATGGATGGTCGAAGCGGCGTTGGCTGCGCGGCGAAGATATCCGGCGTGCGCACATGCTCAGGCCTCACGCCAATTCCTGATCAAGCGCGCCGGTATCCTTCTTAGTATCGGAAACCTTTTGAACAGCCGTAAGAACCACGGCGCCCGGACTCTCTGGCGGCTGCCCAGCACCGGCTTCAGAATTCTCTCCTGAACCTGCACCTGTCCCCATTGCGTAACCTTCGTAGGAAACTCACGCCGCCACTGCACCTTTTGTAAGTGGCTCAACGAAACATAGTTCTGGGACAGCGGCCGCGCGAGGTATGTTGGCGGCCGCCACCGCATCCTGAATTGCCAGATTGATGCCGACGCCGCCGACAGGCGACATCGCATGCGCCGCGTCACCAATGCATAACAAGCCTGGCCGGTACCACTTGCGCAAGACGATCGACCAGCACGGTTAACAACTTCACCGGCTCCCAGTCCAGTAATTCTTCAACGCGATCTTTCAGAAATGGGGCGATCGAGACGATGTCCGCGCGAAAGGCTTCAAGACCGCGCCGCTTGATCTCTTCCGCGGCCCCTTTCGGGATTACAAAAGCGCACTGCCAGTATTCATCGCGATTGAGCATCACCATGATTTTGGCACTGACAAAGCGCCCGAGTACCTGACCCGGATCGGTCGGTTTGCGGGACAGGCGAAACCAGAGCACGTCGATCGGCGCTCCCACACTTTCGACTTGTAAGCCGGCTTGTTCGCGCACGATTGATTTGCGGCCGTCACAGCCGACAGTCAGGGCGGCGCGAATCTCGAGCTCGCCTGCGGGAGTTTTCGCTTTGACTCCTACGATCTGGTTGCCGGCCTGCAGCAGATCGGTAACTTCAGTTTCCATCAAGAGCGTGAAGCCCGGATACCGTCGCGCTTCATCAGCGATGAAATCCAGAAAGTCCCATTGCGGCATAAACCCGAGAAACTTACAGTGCGTCGGCAAATGCGTCAGATCGGCCAGGGAATCAACTCGTCGCCAATCTGGCCGGCGAACTCCCGAATTTCCTGGTGCGGCCGTTTTAGAAACTCTTCGATGAGACCTAACTCGTAGATTACTTCGAGCGTCGAAGGATGAATGGTGTCGCCGCGAAAGTCACGTAGAAAATCGGCGTGCTTTTTCCAGCACGACCACGTCAATTCCGGCGCGGGCCAGCAGCAAGCCGAGCATCATTCCCGCCGGACCACCTCCGGCGATACAACACTGCGTACTCAGATCCGGATTTTCGCTCATCACGTTTCCTCAGACCGTACGAGGCAATCACGGGTTCGTCAAGGTGTTGCCGCGAAGAAAGCGTTCCCCTTAGTAGTGGCGTAATTGTGTGTTGTTGGTGCTGAGCCGCAGAGCGGCCAAATGTTTATAGCTGCCGAGGCCAGAAGATGTTTCAGCTCCGGAGGAGCGGAACGTTTGCCGGATATTGAAATGTTACGCTCCTCCGGAGCTTCGAATTCTTTACATTGCTGTCTATAGACATTTCGTCCCTCCGGGACTCTCCGCCACATTACTGCTCCTTTCTTTCGGGTCTCTTACCCGCGGTCATAGACCGCTAGATCTTAGAGAGACCTTACGGCAAGTCGAAGACTTGCCGCGCATCAAGTGGCAGAGCCAGACCTCAAGTAGCTCCTTTGGATTCTCGTTCCGCGGTCGAGAAACCAAACAAGGGTTCCGACCGTAATAAGTTAATCAGAGCTGTTTTTGGCGCTTTAGGGTCGGCGACTATTACGCCGCCTGTATGGACGAGGCGAAAATCGAAGCAGACGGATTGAAGCCGATCTGGTAGTCGTCACCATTCGCATAGGCGACGCAGTCAGTACCATTTGCGTAAGCGAAAATGATTTTTAACAACCCGACCTAAACAAGCGCGAGCACCTTTCTGGCGCTTCTTTCGTCTTCACCATGGCCGCTTCCTGCGCGCGGAAGCCTCCCAAATCGCAAATCGACCCGCCCGCATACAAAAGAGATTGCGCAATGGCAGGAGCAGCGTTGGGCGGAATTGAAGAGTGATAAGGCTGGCTGACCCTCATCGGACTCTTCTGGCTCAATGAGGGTGAGAACAAGTTTGGCAGTGATCAAGCTTAATGACGTCGTCCTACCAAAAGGAAAATAAACGCGCAAGCAGGAGTACTCCGACTTCAGAATGGCGCGGCGAGATTGAAACCACTCAGGATGGCTTCACCCTCGATGGAAAGCCGGTAAAATCTCTGGATCTCAAGTCAGACGCTGACGACCATCCGACGATCGTTCGGCTGGCGCTCACTCAGTTTTCAGATCATCAAGCGCGGCGACAAGCTCGGCCTGCGCGTCAAAGACTCACAAAATCCCGATCGAGTTAACTTTAAAGGCACAGAGTTTTTCGCCACCGATCTGAAGTGGCGGATCGATGCGAGTTTTGAACCCTACAATCCACCAAAGCCGATGCCGATCACGAACGTGCTCGGCATGGAGAGCTCAGAGAGTTCGCCCGGCGCGGTGAAGTTCGAGGTTGACGGCCACGAATACCGTCTGGACGCGGTTACCGAAAAAGGTGAGACGAAACTCTTCATGATTCTCGCCGACAAGACGAGCGGCAAAGAAACGTATCCTGCCGGCCGCTACCTGTACGTCGATCCACCTGACGCCTCAGGTCGCGTAATTATCGATTTCAACAAAGCCTTCAGTCCGCCTTGCGCGTTCACGAAGTTTGCCACTTGCCCGTTGCCGCCGCGGCAGAATCGTTTGCCGATCGCGATTGAGGCAGGTGAAAAGTATCAGCGACATTAGGTACGCACGCCACAGGCGGGCTTAAAGCCTCCAGTCAAGCCAAAAGCGGGCCGCCAATCGACAGCGGAGTTTTCAGGTCGCGAACAAACGGTTTCTTTTGCAATACCGGCGGAGATTGCGTTTGCTTATTCTCTTCCGTGATCGCAGATTTCGGGGCCGGATCGGGCGGGCCTTTGTAGACGTACTTGTCGCGACCCCGCACGGCCACGCCGGGCCGGCTGACGCGCACCTTGATCTGCCGCCGCTGCCCCGGCTCTCCTTTTCTCTTCGGGTAATAGCCGATGCTGTACTGCCGTCCCAACTCATCAGCAATTTGACTGAACGCGTCTCGCAAATACCGCAGGTCTCTGCTCGCCTCGTAGACTCGTCCGCCGGTCAAGTCTGCGAGTTCGCGCAAATAACGCGCGCCGCGATCATAGTCCGCGCGGCTCGAACCTGCGCCACCGCCGCCACTGCTTCCGCCGGTGCCGATCGTCGGTATCGGCAGAGGTAAGGGTATCTTTCTAAGAATGGAAATCACGCCGGAATTGGACTGCGGCGCTGTCGGACCACCGGTATCAATAGAAGGGTCGTAAGTGTCGTAGAGGATTGGATAAATTAGTGCGTCCAGTTCTTCAGCGGTGTGCACCGTGCTCTCGTAAGTCGCAGTGGTTGCTGGTCGCGTCAACTCCGTCCGTGAAGAGGACCAATGCTTTTCGTCCCTGGATCCGGCCGAGATGTTTCTTCATGACGTTGTCCATCGCGTCGTAGAGGTGGGTGCTGAGACCTTTGCCGGTGGCTCCGATGGCCTTCCGAATTTTCCGCCGATCACTCGTCGGTTCACATTGAACCTTTACACCCATACCGAATGAAACGACCATGACCTGATCGTCAGGTCGCAGCTGTTCTACAAAGACCTCGGCGGCGTCTTTTATCTGGCCCAGCTTTGACCAGGTAGAAGCGCTGGTGTCGAGCATCAGGACAACCGTGAAAGGCTTTTCAACCGTACCAAAGTAGGCAATCTCCTGCTCGACGCCATCTTCAGCGATATGAAAATCTTCTTTCTGCAAATCGGAAATGTAGCGGCCATCGCGATCGACGACACTTACCGGAACCGTGACCAGGTTTGTGTCAATGCGCACGACATCCAGATCCTGCCCGCCTTCACTGCTGACAACTGCCGGCGGCGGGCGCAGTGATTCAACGCTTGCGTTTGTCCGGCTTGGCGTCTCCAGTGAGGAAGGTGAAGGCGAAGGAACAGGCGTCGTCTCGCCAACGCGACGGGGACGTGTCGGCGATGATGGGACTTGCGCCGAAATCGTCACCAGGAACAAAAAGCAGAATGAGAATAGATCTATTCATTGCAGTCACTTCCTTCGCTTCAAGCAGTAGAGGGAGAGACTCTGCTAGCCGGTCCGTGTGTTGACACGCTTGCTGGATCATCGCTTAAAGACAATGCCGGCTGATATCCGGAAATTGTCTCTGCCGTCCGGACCGAAGAACGTCGGCGTGTAATCAAACTGGATCAGTCGCACATCAATTCTCTTGCTGACACGAAGATCCAGGCCGCCGCCCAACGCCATGGCGAATGAAGTCGCATCGTCGAACGTGTAAACGTTGTTCGAAGGTCGAAGGTCGGAAGTAAACCCTCTGAAAAGCGAAGCCCCGAATAAAGCATGAGCGAACGGCCGCATTCGTTCATCGTTACCGGCTCTCAGTTGTATTCCGCCAAGCAGGAAATATTGATCCCGCCGGCTGCTGAATGTGCCTACGCCCGTACTGCGGGTCTCCCGGTGAAAATGCGCCGACGCATCGCCCGTCAGGCCTATATGTCGAGTGATGTTTCTCGTGTACTCGAGGTTGACGCCGTTCTGCGCAGTGCGGTGCGGATCGATGGTCAGCGTGTTGATGTCCGCGCTGTGAAACGAGTATCCCGCGAAGAATTCATTCTTCGGTTGCTCGACAGGGGTCTGCGCGCTTAAGACAGCAGCACTGGCAACGATCAGGAAGGTTGCGATTAGTAGTTTTGACATTGAAGGTTTCTCCCGTTGTGTATCTGATTTGGTTACTGACGGCTCGCCATGGCCGGGAGAAATCGTGAACAAAGCGAACGCGTAACTCGATTACTAAGACGGGATATTCCCTGCAAAATCGTCCGGTTATGCGGAAGTGGACGGCCAGATTCCTAAATCTGGACGGCGCTGAGTCGGAATTGCGCGATATAGGGCCGATTGATGGATGAGGTAAGTACCGGCAGCGACGGCGACTGCGAGCGCAAGCGTCGCTCGCTTGCAACCGGCGGCGCATGAAGGAAACTGCAACCGGACAGTTGCGCTCCAGTCCAACCTGGTCGCTATCGCTCACGCTACTGACTGGCGCCGTTGTTCTGATTTCTGAATTCGGATGGCGTCATGTTGGTATGCTTCTTGAAGACGGAGTTGAAGGAGGACTTTGAGTTAAAGCCGACCTCCTCGGCAATACCGAGAACGGACAAATGTCTGGAGCGCCGGGTCGAGTAATTTCCGTTTGGCCGCTTCGACGCGATAGGAATTGACGAAGTCAGAGAAGGTCTGACCCAACCGCTCATTGATGGTTTGCGAGAGATGGTTCGCCGGAATGGATAATTTCTCAGCCAGCTTCTGGATGGTGAGATCGCCGTCAGTGAAAGGCTTCTCTTTTTCCATGAAGTTAACGAGCTTGTCGAGATACCTTTCAGATCTTTCGGGTGTTAGCGTTGACTTCTCATACTTCCTGGCCGGCTGCTCATCCTTTCCATCAGTCTCAGGTTCGGGCCTTCTCAATTTCAAATACCCCATCGCGTAAATCAGCAAGGACGCGCCCAGAGGAACCAGCAGGTTGGGCGTCGTTGGGATTGCATACCGAAGCACCACAGCCACCCAAAGGACCGCCGTGGCAATCACAAAGAACCGGACCTCAAATAGAACAGCTCTGTCACGAGCTGAGTCTCGCTCTTTTGCCTTTCGCGAATACTGGATGATGATCAAGACGATCAGGATCAGATACACCAGCACCTGAGTGATAAGCACGCGCCGATCGAATGTAGTACCACGGTCCGAACGATTGCTGCGAGGAACTCCGATAACAGGACCTGGATCTTCTGTGACCTGCTTTTGCAGATAATAAGGAAGCAAATAGACCAGGCAAGCCACGAACGGAATGAAGTGAAGGAAGTCCTTCCTCTCAAACTTCCGCTCGCGCGCCGTCAGTTCGCGAATGTAGAGAAACAAGAGAGGCGCCGCCAGAAAAACAAAGGGCTGGTGTAGTCTGCTTAGATGCGGGAATGCAAAAACATAGTTCGAAGTAAGCAATACCGCGCCACTGACAGCGATGGAAATCGTCAGCGTCAGAGCGGCCATCAGGCGATTCGCGGTCTGGCGGCCAGCCTTCGAGGTTAACAGAGCTAAAGCCAGGAGCACTCCCTGCGCTGCACCCAAAAGATTCAAGACAGCCAGGAAGCCGACATTGGGACCAATAGTAATGTCGGTGAGTTGCATTCTCAAGACGGCTCGCCTCTGGACGTTCGCGGAGAGTGCATCGGCACTGCTGCGGATGCTCGCGATCCCGCAAAGCCTGCGCAAAGAACTTTTACTGCGGAAACAACCTGAAGTGCAAATTGTTGCGCCTGGCGCGTCTCGCTACTGATGTCGGTTGAGATCTCGTGAGTCTCTGCGTCTCTCTCGCCGCGTCTAGCAACTTTGTAAAAAGTTGTAAATTCACGGTCTAAACCCATTGCTACTCAGCTTACTGCATTACATAATGCGCGCCACATTTCGCAGTAAGGGAGAAATAAAAATGACTTCAAGCAAACGCGTTTCGTTCCTGACAATTTCGATCTTTCATCACCGCGTGCGCAGCGTCACTCGCGCTGGCGCAGCAACCACCCAAGGTCCGTCTGCCACAGGCCAGCCCATCGGCGACGGTATCGCAGACGATTGGGATCACCGATATCTCAATCACCTATCACCGCCCGGCAGTGAAAGGGCGCACGGTGTGGGGCGACATCTCGGCAGAGAAAGTAGCCGCGCTCATCAAAGCAAACTCAGTCAATCCGGCCGCTGCGGGCGAAGGCACCGTCGATGGCGCGCCCGGTTCGGGCAAAGACTTTCCGCTGGCGCCCAACGGTCACGTGTGGCGCGCCGGCGCGAACGAAGCTACGAAGCTCACCGTGTCCGATGACGTGACTGGTAAACGGACAGAAGCTCGCCGCCGGTGCTTACAGCCTGCACATGATTCCCGGTAAGGAAGAATTCACGGTCATCTTTAACAAGACCGCGGATCAATGGGGCAGCTTTCGTTATGACGCGAAGCAGGATGCCTTGCGCGTCAAGACCAAGCCCACCTGGCGGACCGATTCGCAGGAGCAGTTGTCATACGAAATTCCTGCGGTGGGGGCAACTCGGCCCAGGTCATCCTGAGATGGGAAAAGGCCGCGGTGCCATTCACCATTGAAGTCGTCAATCAGGATTCGCTCGTGCGTTCGAAGATCGACGCCCTGGTGGCGGCGAATCCGACCGATTGGCAGGTGCCGCTGGCCGTGGCCAGCGCCTATTTCAATGATGACAAACTCGAGGATGCAATGCCCTGGGTCGACAAGTCGATCAAATTGAAAGAGACGTTCCAGAACCTGCGCACCAAGGCCAACCTGCTGTTCAGCCATGGGCAAAAAGCCGGAAGCAATTACGGTCGCAGAGCAGGCCGTCGCGAAGGGCAAAGCCGAGGGCGCTGATACAGCCCGCTTCGAAAAGTTTCTGGCCGATCTCAAAGCCGGAAAGATGTAAATTGCCGAGTGACTGGAGCGCAAACCGTCCCGGTTGCTATCTCCTCTGCGAGATTGCAAGCGAGGACGCTTGCGCTCCAGTCCATCGCTCCCGGTACTGACTTCGCCACGCCGTCTTGTTGAGGGCGCTTGCCGCTCGCTACCGTGGCGGTACATAATGCGCGCAAATTCTAACAACCCAAGGAGTGCCACCCATGATTTCGCTTAAACGATTTTCGTTTTTCGCTTTTGCAATTCTGCTGACGGCGATGTGCGCAGCGTCTTACGTACCTGCGCAACAACCGCCGCTGGCAATCAAGCCGCTCCGGCCCAGTCAAAAGGCCAGCGTGATGCAGACCATCGGCGTCACCGACATCACCATCACCTACAGCCGCCCGCCGGTGAAGGGCCGCACAATCTTCGCGGACGCTCCGGCCACGATGGAGTGCGCGCGCCAAGGGCGAGGCCACGCTCGACAATCAGAACGAACGCAAACCGGGCGAACCGATTGTTCCCTACAACCACGTCTGGCGCGCCGGCGCTAACGAAGCGACGATGTTCCAGGTGACTGACGATGTTTTGATCAATGGTCAACCACTAAAGGCCGGCACCTACAGCTTGCACACGGTACCCGGCAAGGATGAATGGACGATCATCTTCAACAACGACGCCGGCCAGTGGGGCAGCTTCACCTACGACGATAAGAAGGACGCTTTGCGCGTCAAAACCAAGCCGCAGGCGACCGGCCGACAATCAGGAATGGTTCATGTTTACCTTTGATCCGGTCACCGACAACTCAGCCACCGTCAACATCCGCTGGGAGAAAGTTCGCGTTCCCTTCACTGTCGAAGTGAAAGACGTCAAGGCTGTATGGCGCGCCGAAGGCTGAGGCACTGATGGCCGCCAATCCGACGAACGAAATTCTTCCGCTGCAGGTGGCCGGCACCTACAACCGCGACAAGAACTATGACGAGGCGCTGAAGTTCGTCGATCAATCGATCAAGATCAAAGAGACTTTCCAGAACCTGTCCGCCAAGGCCAACATTCTTTGGGCAGGCGGGCAAGAAGGAAGATGCGATCAAAGTCGCCGACGCGGCGATCGCCAGGGGCAAAGCCGACAAGCGCCAACACCGCGTCTTTTGAAAAGCGGGTCGCCGATATGAAAGCCGGGAAGCTGTAATAACGCTGGTCCGATGGCCCTCTCAATTTGCGAGCCCTGGGTCAACGACCCTAAAAGCGACGCGATCCGGGCGATCCGTGGTTAATTGTCGCAGCTGAATTGGTTGACTACGCGAGGAAAGAATTATTCATATGGGATTAGTTGCCTTGAGCGTTGTTGGTGTTCCTAGTCTCAGTCGGCGGACTGATAGCGCGTAATTCGAGTGAGATGTTGTCGCAGACTCCGAGGACCTCATCGAGTCCTCAACAGCCATCCACGCCGCCTGCCGATAATGCGCGCCGCATCGGTGCGAAAGAGGCCCACGATCTCTGGAAAAGGAGACGCGATAGTTATCGACACGCGCGCGGAATCACTTTACGAGGATGAGCACATCAAGGGCTCGATCTCAATGCCCCAGCCCGGAACTGTGCTGGCGAGAGTGGATGAGTTGCCACGAAACAAGTTGATCATCGCCTACTGTACTTGACCAAACGAACATATCAGCGCCGGTGCGGTGCTCGAACTAAAAACCAAAGGAATCGACAATGCGGCAGCGTTATTGGGCGGGCTGGCAGCTTGGAAGAGCGCCGGATATCCCGTCGAAGGAACGAGCGTGAAGTAGGCCGCTTGGTTAGCCAAGTATATTGTTTACCCTCGCAAAGTCTCGCCCTGCTTAACTCTGGCCGCTGCTCCGCAGCTCGTTGAAGGTTCACGTCTAATATCGAGTGGCGCTATCGGATCGATACGACGGTATTATCTATTTCTTCGGCTTTGCTTCACCCCGCGCCCGGCGAATCTCTTCGACAATCCGTTCAGCCAACATCGGAGCCGCGCGCATTTCCATCAAACGCATTGACCTTGCCGGTGGCCAGGCAGAATTCCTGTGCTTCGATTCGTAATCTTGTAAGTGAATGTAAAGGTGAACAATGGCCGGTCGATTTCAATCTCAGTGTCGGCCACATTTCGACTATCCCAACCATCGATCATGGCAATCTGCCAGGCATCAATTTCACTTCGCTTGCGCAGCGCGTTTTGTAACTGGACCGTTTCAAAGTAATCAGTGTTGGAACTGATGTAGAGAATGCGGGCGCGACTGAGCAGTGCCTTTGGACTCGTGTCCGCGACCCGGGCGGCTTCCTCCGCAGAGCGTTTGTCTTCCGCTGCCTTTGCGTAGATCCTTCTCTTTCATATCGTTGGCGACGCGCTCTTCCAACCGACGGGGCCGGAGTTACTCTCACCTCGATTCGAGGTTCACTGGTTTGCGCCGAAGCGGCCGCACGACGCCAGCATCACCATCGTCAACGTAAACAGGGTTCGAACCAGCCGGGTTCTTTTCATCTCGCATGCTCCTTCATATAGAATGACTCGCTTCCAGTCAGGCTTGCGAGCTTTGATGGCAAGGCCCGTGCCGACCCTTCTTATGCGATTGGGCTTATGCGATTTTGCAGTTCCTCTTTTGAGGCAGGCAGTAATTAGCGCATCAGTGGTCAGTTTCATCAATCACTTGACAGATTTTTGCTGCGGCTTTGTTAGACCCGGAATTCCATGACTGAGATCAACTCAACAACCATGAAAACCTTTTTGGCTCGTTACCTGCTCATCATTTTCTGTCTCTCGTCAGTTCTGACGCCACAGTTGACCCCGGCGCAAAAATCGACCGCAGCCAAACCCTTTGAGTTAAATGTCGACAGCATCATGCGCGGACCGCGGCTGGTCGGTTATCCGCCCACCGGAGTTTATTGGTCGCAGGACAGCCAGCGTGTTTACTTTCGCTGGAAGCAGGCTGGACGAACCGCGTTTGAAAGAGACGAGCTTGTATGTGGTCAATCGCGACGGCTCCGGCTTGCGTCGCCTGTCGGATGAAGAAGCGAAGCAGGCGCCGCCTCCGGGCGGTGAGTTGTCGAAGGACAAGACGATGACCGTCTTTACCGACGAAGGTGACGTCTTTATCTACGATCATGCGAAGGGCGCCCGCCGGCAAATCACCCGCACCGTCGATGCGGAAACGAATGCCCACTTCACTTTCGATCAAAAGCGCATCTACTTCACCCGGCTCAACAATCTCTATGTGATGTCGCTCGACGGCGGCTCGCTCGAGCAACTCACCGACATTCGCACCGGCGGCGGCGGCCGCGCCAGCGCCAGCTCCGCGCCGCAAAAGGAACCGACAGCCAGGAGTATCTGAAAAAGAAGAGCGCGGCTTGATTGATGCCGTCCGCGAGACGCGCCGAACAACGCGAAGAGCAGGAGAAGAAACGCAAAGAGCGCGAGAAACGGAAATCTTTCAGCGTCCCCACCGGCCAGAATGTCGTTAATCTCAATCTGTCTCCCAGATGGCAAGTACGTGATTGCCACCGTCTCCGAACCGCGCCACCGGCAGCAAGAACACGATCGTGCCGAACTTCGTGACTGAATCGGGTTACACGGAAGACATTCCCGGCCGCACCAAAGTGGGCGACGCTGCAGAATCGAACGCGTCTCGTGATCATCGATGCCGAAACCGGTGAGACGAAGAACGTCGATCACGGCCAGAAACTTCCCGCCGGCCCGCCGCCGCAACGCACGGAAATGAATCCGGTCAGTACCGGAGCGGTAGCGACCGGGTTGACGCAAAGCAAAACACCTCCGGCGCCCAAAGATCGCGACGTGCAGCTTTCACAACTCCAATGGTCGGAAGATGGACAGAATGCCGTCCTGATGGGCCGCTCAGCCGACAACAAGGATCGCTGGGTGATGTTGCTTGATGCGAGCGACGGGCAAAACCAAAATTCTGGCCACTGTTCATGACGACGCGTGGGTTGACGGTCCGGGCGCGTTTACGCTCGGCTGGCTTCCGGACAACACCCATGTCTATTTCGAATCTGAGCGCGATGGCTTCGCGCATCTTTATTCGGTTGCCGATTACCGGCGGCGAGCCGACGCAATTGACTTCAGGTCAATTTGAAGTTTCAGATGTGCGCCTCTCGCAGGACAAGACGAAATTCTATTTCACCTCGAGCGAAGGCAGCTTTTTCCAGAGACATCTTTTCTCCATGCCGGTTGGCGGCGGGACCGCGAACCCAAATCACCGGACTTACCGGGCCAGAACCAGGTCGATATTTCGCCGGACGAAACAATGCTGGCGGACGTGCGCTCGTACAGCAACAAGCCGCCCGAACTTTATCTCTTTGCCAATAAGCCGATGGACGAGAAAGCATCCGCCTCACTCAAGCCGGTGACCACTTCGCCGATTCCAGAGTTCTTCACCAAACGACTGGATCGATCCGCGGCTGGTGAGCTTTCAAAGCGCGCGACGGCGCGACTGTCTGGGGCCGGATCTACGTGCCCGTCGAACTACAAGGGCGGCGGACCCGCAGTTTTGTTCGTGCACGGCGCCGGCTATCTGCAAAATGTGCATCGCTGGTGGAGTTCATACTATCGCGAGTACATGTTCAATCATCTCTTAATGGAGAAAGGATTCGTGGTGCTGGACATCGACTATCGCGGCAGCGCAGGGTATGGACGCGATTGGCGCACCGGAATCTACCGGCACATGGGCGGCAAAGACTCTAACCGATCACGTCGATGCGGTGAGCTACCTGGTGCAGGAACACGGCGTCGATCCGAAGCGGATCGGGCTTTATGGCGGCAGTTACGGCGGCTTCATTACGCTGATGGCGTTATTTACCGAACCGGATGTGTTTGCGGCCGGCGCGGCGCTGCGGCCCGTGACTGACTGGGCTCATTACAATAACGGTTACACATCGAACATTCTGAATCTGCCTCAGGCCGACACCGAAGCCTACAAACGCAGCTCGCCGATTTATTTTGCGAATGGATTGAAAGGCGCGCTGCTGATTTGTCACGGCATGGTTGACGTTAACGTGAATTTTCAGGACACGGTCCGGTCTGGTTGAGAAGCTGATCGAGTTGCGCAAAGAAAATTGGGAGGTCGCGCCTTACCCGGTCGAAGATCATGGTTTCGAACGCGAAGAAAGCTGGGCCGATGAATATAAACGGATTCTCAAGCTGTTCATGGAGAACTTGAAGCCAGACGTTCGAGTGACGCCGGGAAGACCGGCTCGTACGAGTTCGAAGTGAGGCGCAAGGTGGTACAGTTTGCCTCCCTCTCCCTTTGGGAGAGGGTCGGGAGTAAGGGCTTTAGGCTGGAAAACATAGAGAGGATTCTTAACGCCCTCTCCCACTGGGAGAGGGTCGGGGTGAGGGTTTGGTGTCGCGCTGTTAAGCAGTCCCTCATCCCCAGCCCTTCTCCCAATGGGAGAAGGGAGAGAGAAACTTGGTGTTCACAACAGCGTCAGGCTCCTCACCCCGGCCCTCTCCCAAAAGGGAGAGGGAGGCAAACTGTATCACCCGTGTCACTCAGAGGCTTTTTCAGACAGACCGCTTTAGAATACTAAGCGCCATGCAACGACGGGCCAAAACTCTTCTCACCACCCTGCTGATCACAATCGCCCTCCTCCTGTGTGCTCATCCTTCCCGTGCCCAGGACAATTGCCTGAGCGCGGATGACATCACGAAATGCAGGCGCAGCTAAAGTCACAGTCGCCGCCCGCTTTTGACAAGAAGCTGCACGACGAATTGCTGAAGCTGCGAAAAAAGAGGATGAACGAGTGAAGGATGCAGTCTCGAAACGGAAGCCCGATAACATCCTCGATCGCCTGCGTGAGTCCCGAGACACCAATTCAGACAGTCTTTGCCTGATTTTCAAACAGTACGGCTGGCCCACCAGGAAGCTGGTCGGTGACGACGGTGCCGACGCCGCTTTTTTTCTGCTGCGAAACACCGCGGCGGCCGGCATGCAAGCCGCACTGCTGCCGGTAGTTATCACCGCCACCTCCCAGGGAGAGATTGCGCTGCGCGACTTTGCGTTTTACCTGGATCGGGTGCGGCTGAACGCCGGCCTGAAACAACTGTTCGGAACACAAGCCACGATTCGTGACGGTTTGCTGGTGATGTTCCCCATTGCAGACGAAGCCCTGGCTGACGCGCGGCGCAAACAATACCAGCTTCCGCCCCTGGCGGATTACCAGCGAACTCTCGAACAGAACTACAAATTGCCCCTGATTAAGACGACGGGTGCGCTGACGAATTTATTTTCCGCCGGCGAAAAGCGTTCGATTGATAAAGCAACTTCCGCAGGTGTGCTGGAGAAACAAGACGTCGATGAAGGCGACGTCCTGCGCGTCGAGACCAATCTCGTCAGTCTCTACGTCAGCGCTTTCAGCACCAGGCTGCAGACTCATGTGGCGACGCTGGAGCAAAAGGACTTCAAGGTGACTGAAGACGGGTCCCGCAGAACGTCAGTTTCTTTGCCGCCACGGATGTCCCTTTGATTTGGTTCTGCTGATCGATTTATCAGGCTCGACCTCCGGTAAGCGCAACCTGATTCGGAAAACCACCCAGCATTTCATCGAAGCGGCCAGGCCAAAGGATCGTCTGGCCATTATTACCTTTACTGATACGCCCACTGTTGTCTCGCCACTGACCGACAACCGCGCCAAGCTTCTCGAAGCCGCCAACTTGATTGAGGGCGGCGGTGGGTCGTTCGTTTGGGATGCTTTGAAGTTTACCCTCGATCAAGTGGTTGGCCAGAAAACTCTCGAGCGCCGCCGCGCCGTCGTCTTCATGACTGATGGCGTGGATAACGCCCTCAGCGGCATGGGCTTCGGCTCGAGTATCAGCTTTTGCAGATTTGGTAGAGGCTGTCAGGCGCAGCGATGCATTGATTGTGCCGATATATCTTGGACACTGAAAGTGACCTCACACGGGGCCTGGGATTGGAATGGCCGCCTCTACGTGAACGCTCGACGAACGCTGGAACTGCTGGCCGATGAAAGTGGCGGGCTGTATTACAAAGCGAAAAGATCGACGACCTCAACGGCATCTATGATCAGGTCATTCAGGATCTCGGAAAGGTTTATAGCCTGGGATATACGTCAACCAGGCCGCGCGCGGGACAAAACGTGGCGAACAGTAAAATCGAAATCGCCGACCGGCCGGATTTGAAAACCCGCGCGCGTCCCGGTTATTACGCGAATTGAGTTGTGTGGAAACGATAGAAAGACCCCAATTCCCTTGTCAACGCACAAAAACTCCAGATTAATCATTCGGCCAGAAACGCAAAGCGTAGCGGTGATTTTTATTTTGATGACAACGGCGAGCTTTGGGCTGAACGCGTGCGCTCGGCGGACTCAACCTGCTGAAACAGCGAGCAACTCGCCGTCACAAACTCCTGCTGTCGTCAGTATGGAAAAGCAAGCGCCGTCTCCGATCGAAGCAAAGCCGTTAACGATCAGTCCTCGCCGAGCATCAAGCCGGGAACCGCGAACGATGATGTCGCTCAAAGAAGTGTTTCGCCCGACACTTTGTCTCCGCAACGCCAGGAGTCTCCACCAAATGGATCTGGTTCCGGAATTGGAACTGGCGTCGGCCCTGCTAGAGGCGGGGGCCGTTGGACAATCCGCCGGTTTCGAGAGATCCAAATAAGATCGACTACAACCGAATCTATAGCGGCAAGGAAGTCGATCGTAGAGCCCGCGTCCTCGAAAAGCCTGAGCCCATATACACGGCCGCCGCCCGCCAACACAATATCACCGGAACCATTGTCTTGCGGGCCGTATTGACAGCTCAGGGTCAGGTGACTGACATCAAAGCGCTGAGCACATTGCCTGACGGTCTGACAGAGCGCGCGATTGAGGCGGCGAGGCGCATCAGGTTCGAGCCGGCGCTAATTAATGGTCGACCGGTCTCGATGTATATTCAGCTCGAGTACAATTTCAATTTGTACTGATTCCGGGTTTCAGGTTCATCACAGAATCGCGGCCCGCCTCTGCCTGCCTGCTTTTTTGGCAAAAACTTCTTGCGCTTGAGCCGCTTTCCCTGTAGAAGTGTGGCGCGACTTAGCCCCTGGCTAGGAGACTCCTGACATGAAAAGCTCGGCGCCGAATTTGTCGGCACGTTCTGGCTTGTCCTCGGCGGCTGTGGCAGCGCAGTTTTGGCTGCGGCGTTTCCGGAGGTTGGCATTGGTCTGGCGGGCGTATCGCTCGCTTTCGGCTTGACCGTTTTGACGATGGCTTATGCCATCGGTCACATCTCCGGCTGTCACTTGAATCCGGCAGTGTCGGTCGGTTTGTTTCGTGGGCAAGACGATTCTCGGCGGGCGAATCTGTTCCATACATTGCGGCCCAGGTGCTCGGCGCGATCGCTGCCGGCGGTGTCTTGTATATCATCGCCAGCGGCAAAGCCGGTTTTGACGTGCCACGCCGGCTTTGCTTCAAACGGTTATGGTGCGCACTCACCGGGCGGGTATACCTTGCTCGCGGCCGCAGTAACAGAAGTCGTGATGACGGCGATCTTTCTTTTCGTCATCATGGGTGCGACCGACAAACGCGCGCCGCAGGGCTTTGCGCCGATTGCCATCGGGTTGTGCCTGACCCTGATTCATTTGATCAGTATCCCGGTGACGAATACTTCGGTGAATCCGGCGCGCAGTACCGGCGTCGCAGTCTTCGCCGGCGGCTGGCCGATCGCGCAGCTTTGGCTCTTCTGGATCGCGCCGATCGTTGGCGCCGCGATTGGGGCAACCTTTATCGCGGAATCGCCGGCGACGCCGACTAGCCGACAATCTAAATTCCGGTTTCATGTGCGACCGCAGTGTCGCCCTGCGTTGTTGTGCTTAAAACAGCTCTCAAGTTCGGACCTTTCCGGCAGACACGTTTATCGAAAATGAAAAGCTGGCGGACCCTCTGGTCCTGGCTGGCGTTGCTCCTGATCCTTGTTCCAGTGCCTGCCCAACACCCGGCGCGTGATGCGCGTTATCCGGCGCACTGGTGGACGCCGGTTGTCGATCCGAGCAAACCTGGCTGGGAAATCCTGCCGCAGGAAGCCGGCCCCGGCGAAGTAATTCTCTCAAAACGTAACGAGCTGGGATTGCTTTCAAACTTCGCGCCGACGCCTTTTGTCTTTCATGAAAAGCGGTATGCGAGTCTGGAAGGCTTCTGGCAGATGATGAAGTACCCTGAAGGTGCTGACGATCCGCGCGCAAAGTTTTCCGGGGATCGAATGGAAGTACACGCGCGATCAGGTCGTCTCAGATGGTCAGCTTCGAAGCCAAGCGCACGGGCGACCTGGGCGAAGAGCACATGAAGAAGATGGGGATCACCTGGGTCAGTTTCGAAGGCAAGCACTTTGAATACGAGTCCGCGAAACCCGGCGAGCATTACAAACTGATCGTCGCGGCGATGTGGGAAAAGGTGAAACAGAATCCGGAAGTCAAGAAGGTTCTGCTCTCGACCGGCGATCTAATCCTCAAACCCGATCATCATCAGGAACCGAACGCTCCGGCAGAATGGCGTTACTTTGAAATCTGGATGCAGATTCGAGCGAGTTACAGAAACGCTAGCGTTAGGAGCAACGGTGGAACCCTCAGCCATGATAGACCGACTTGAATGGGTCGGGTCTAACCGCAAAGCGGTTACGGCTGCAAAGCCCAGGGTTACCGCGCAGCTGCTACCCTGGGTAAGCATGATCCATTTGCGACAACCCCAACGGGTTGCGCCTGCGTTGGGTCGCAAACAGACGCAACCCCGTTGGGGTTGTTTGTGCCTCGCGCTTTCCCCAGGGTAGCCGCTACGCGACAACCCTGGGCTGAAGGTCTGAAACCGCTTCGCGGTTCTTTACTTCGGCGAAGGTGTCGGACTCGGAGTCGCGCCGTTCCAGCAGCCGCGGCGCCAATCTTGTCATCGAGTCCATCGAGCGTGCCATTCACTTTCTTATAAACCGATTCGATGATCGATCGTCGCGCGGGATCGGGAGGACCGTGAACATAGCTCTTGATGTAGTAGAGCAGTGCCTGATCGTGTTTTCCGGTGGCTTCCAACGCGGCGCCCAGATGCCACAAGGCCGAGCGCCAAATGGGCGTACCTTCAGTTGAACCGGAGACTGCCCGCCGCAGACGCGTAACAGCTTCGGCCGGCTTTGTCCAAATTGAACAGCGCGAGGCCCGCATAATCCTCAATTCGCCCGCGCAGAATTCCTGACAAAGCGGTACGCGGCGCGTCCGGAACTTCCGGCGTCTCGCCCTGGGCTATTGCGCGGGCGCGCACATCGCCCAACTCTTCCGTCTGTACGGCCACGGTCGCCGCCGGCACACTCAGCGCAACCTCGACACCGCTCATGGCTTGATCCATCAGATCGACGACACTGGATAGGGCCACACCCTTTTTCACAAACCGGCCGGCCACGTAAACCTGGCGGTAAGGTGCGCATCGCGTCGTCGCCTTTGATGAATTGCTGGGCCACCGCCAGGAGATCATCTTCGCTCATCGAAGCCTGATTCAAAGCCGCATCGAAGGCGAACAGCCCTTTCAACATGTTCGCGTTTGCCTCTGTGTCGGCCGCAGTCTTCTGAAAAATTGCGGCGCGTCGCTCGGGCGCCAGCAACTCGGTAAAGGTGGCCGCATGGGCGGCGGTCCGGCCAGCCAACTTTGTTTCTATCTCACCGTTCTTGAGCGTGAATGAACGCTTCAGCTCAACGACAGCTTCATCGAACAAACCCATTGACGCCAGCGCACTCGCCAGTTCGTAATCGAGAGTCGGAAAACGACTGTACTGCCGCGCGAAACGCAGTCCTCGCTCTGCCGGCTGCAGTCGCTTGTCGGCGATCGTCGCGCGCGCCAAAGCAATTTCCGCCCAGGAGTAGCGCGGCTCCAGCGTTACTGCCTTCTGGGCCATGATCAAGCCCGCGAACCGGATCGTTGTGAGCCATGAACCAATAAGCTGCCCCGACCAGGAGCGGCAGGTTGCGCGATTGATCCTTGTCCTGAAGTGCGGCGCTCAGCTCAGTTTCGGCTTCCTGCCTTCTTTCCCAGTTCGAGCAGAGACAAGATCATGCCGGCGCGCGCCGGGTTGCTCTTGCTGTCAACCTGAAGCTGCTGGCGATAAAGCGCCAGCGCAGCTTCAGCATTGCCACCCGCACGTTTTAGATCAGCCAAACCGATTCGCGCGGCGGCAGATTTTGGATCGAGAGCGAAGCGCCCGAGCGTATTCACTTTCAGCTTCATCCAGGCGCAAAGCGATGTGTCGCGCGGCGGCCAACGCCTGGTGCGCCTGAGCCAAATCTCGTTCCAGCTGCAAAGCCGCCTCGGCCAGCCGAGCCGCTTCGTCGGCGTTCTCAACCGCCAGATAGAATTCGGCGAGCGCGAGCAAACGTTTCGCCCTGGGCTTTGCCAACGTCTCGGCCTGGCGAGCCATTTCAAACGCGACATCGCGCTGGCCGCGAAAGAACAGATTCAAGGGTATGCGGGCGATGACTTCGCTGAACAGGCGATCCGGCATGTCCGCGGGCGCGTCAGAGATGGCCAGGCGAAACTGCTGCAACCCGGCCGCGTTATCACCCGCTTGCAGCTTCTGTTCGCCCAGCAGGGCGTGCGCCATCACGATGAGTTCGTTCGCGCGCGGCAGGGCTACCGAAGTTGGATGCGCCGCGATGAAAGCCTTCAGGGCCTCGATGCGCTTATCCAAAGGCAAGGTCAGAGTGAGTTCGACTTCTTCCTTTTCATCTTCCGGATTCGCCGGCGTTGTTGAGGATTTCTTATCGGATGTTTTGGCCGAACGCGAATTTGTGGCGAGGCTTTCGGCAGAAGCGCTGGGCGAAGGTTGCGCCGTGGCAACCTCGGCCGGGGTTGCCGCAGGCGTTTCGGCCGGCGAAGGACTCAGGTTTGGCGCCGGCGTTTCAGTTGGCATTACCGAAGGCGAAGGTGAAGACGCAACCGGCGCCGCGGTTTCTGACGGCCGCGCCAATGGCGTGGCGCTCATCTCAGGACTGGCCTGGGGCGATGCGATTTCGCCGGGCGTGGGAACCGCTGCCGGTGTCGGCTGCGGGTTCTCGCTGGGCTGGGCGGATGGGCTTTCCACCTTTCGTGGCCTTTCCTGGACGGCGACCAGGGTCTCGCCACCTTGTGGATCCAGCGAGGCAAAACTGAAGTTATTCTTCGCTCCCAGTTGATCGACGAACGTTTTGACGCCGGCTGTCAGCGCCGCGCTGAAGGCCGAGTTGCCAATTTGTTCGCGCAGGCTTTTGCCGGTTTCGCTGATGACAGCGTCAGAAACCTTTGCGCGCGCGCTGCTGCTGACGTGCGTCAGAAAATTTGCGCTGTCTGAGGCGACTACCAGCAGCACGCTGTCCTCGCGGCTGGCCGGGCCAACATTCCAACTGCTCGCCACGCGCAAGGAATAATCGTAAAGGTCTTCGTTGCCGGAGGTCTTCACGGTGGTCACGACAAAATCAATGCCGGTTTTCTCTTGCAGATTCTCAAGCACTTTCTCGAGTCTTTGTTTGGCTGGGCCGTCGATTACTGCGGCAAAATCATTAATGTGACCGGTGCGTTTCGGAATCCGGCGGCCCTGAGCGCCGGCGCTGGGATTCAATCCCAACCAGACGACTAGCACCGCGCACAACACGGCGACGACGACGGTACGCTGATTTAGAATTGTTAATCTCATCTAATAAGCAATAAGTTCATCTGGCCGAACGCGAACGGAGTTCATTCCGCCGCACAAATCCTTCGACGAGAACCCTGCCCACCGAACAACTCGGACTTTGAATGTCCAGCGCTCTGGCCAGAGTCGCCGCGATATCAGCAGGCGTTGACGCCGTGCGCATAGGTTCCAGCCGAAAAACTCTTCCCCATAATAATCAGCGGCACATGAGTGTCATAGCTGAAAGGGGAACCATGGGTCGTCGTCAGGCGCGATTCGTTCGGGTCGTCCGGCAAAGAAAAAGAATATTGTAAGGTTCGAACACCACAATCACATCACCGCTCCGTTGCGGGTTAAAGCCGTGGTGCACTCTCCGGGCAACTGGATCGGACATGGGCACGGAAGACTTTTCCAACTGTGCCCGGGTGAAGTAACGCGCCACCCCGGGCATATGCATTGCGGCCTCGCCGACTACGGTTTCACATTCACCCAGATCGATGCCGTCGCGCGCGAGCGCGACGCGATTCAAATAGAAATTATTGTTAATCAGCCCCGCTTCCTTTGAAAAAGTCCGAATGTAATCGTCCGCGGGCCGATCCTTGCGCGCGTAGCGTGCCTTCAATCCCTCTTGAACGACCTTCAGCAAGTCCTCTCTGGGACGCCGCTCTCCGGGAGATTCATCAGACGAGCCTGTTCCGGCACCGGTGCGACACCGTGGTCTGCCGAGAAAACAACTATGGTGTTCGCCAATCCAACGCGAGCGTCGATAAAATCGAGCAGCGATCCGATCTGTCGATCAACGCGAAGGGTGATATCCATCGCTTCCTGGCTATAGGGGCCAAAACGATGTCCAACATAATCGTTGGCCGAGAAGCTGATCGAGAGCACGTCCGGATCATCCTCGGCTCCGAGGTGCTCATTCGTGATGGCCTCTTTGGCGAAAGCAACTAATAAATCGTTGGAGAACGGCGTGTAATCGAGCGCGATAAAAGGCTTTGCCTGCGCTTATCCGCACCGCCGGTGACCACGTGCGGAAAATAATTCGTGTCATTGGATGACTTATCCTGGTTCTCCCAGGGCACGTTGTCCTTTCCCGCTCGCTTCAGGTACTGATCCTCAGAGCTCAGTAAGCGATCCCAGTGCGCGCCAAACCATTTGTCGACTAATCGGCTCTGATTGAAGTTCGTGACCCACTGGGGAACTTGATTGAAATAGTAGTTGCTGGAAACCATGTTTCCGTTGTCGGTACTGAACCAGTAGGCCGCGTTTGCGTGCCGGCCCGCAGGCAGGATCGCAGACCGATCCTTGGCGGAAATTCCGATCACTTTCGATCGATCGTTGCTAACCAACCTTAGCTCGTCCCCGATGGTTGAGCACAGCAAACGGCGGGGACTCTTTCCCTTCTGGTCAGGTCTACCGCCGAGCAACAGCGTATCGTCATCAGTGACCGAGGTGATTTTCTTTTCGCTGGCTGGATCATACCAATCGTTCGCGATGATGCCGGTCTCAGACGGCCAGGCACCCGTCATAAGAGTCGCATGACCCGGAGCCGTATAAGTCGGGACATGATCATAGTTCGCGTCAACCCATGAGGCGCCCTCGCGCTTGAGCCGCCCGATGCCGCGGGCGGAAAACAGATCACTAAAGCGGGTCAAATAGTCGTAACGAAACTGATCGACCACGATCAGGACTACCGAGACGCGGCCGAGCGTTGACTCGGCTCGCCACAGCGCGTCTTGGATTGAGGCGGCTGGGCGGCCGCAATGAACACTGCGCAAATTATGGCCAGCAGCGTCGGCGCAAGCAGGGCACGCGCGAAGTTTTGTTTCATGCTGAACTGTTCGCGGAAACCTCTCAGAATTCACCCGTAATCTGGAGAGTTAAAGGGGTTGGGCATGATAACATCAACCAGAAGACAAAATAAAAGACTACTCGATCGTGCCGGTTCAGTTTGTGTTCAACGTTCAGCCCTTAGTCAGCCCGCAAGGCGCAAGCTGAAGGAACCCTAAGCTGACCCTCAATCGTGCCGATGAACGAACTCGAAGAAGCATGGGAAGTAGCGCTGGCTGAGGCGTCGCGCCGCGGCTCATGGGGCAGGCCGGGCAGACATTGCCCGCTATGTGGATTTGCGCCGGCGCAATGACTCTGCTGCGACGCACCGCTATCGATTGGTTGAATGGCGCTTTCACGGCTTTGGCGGCGGACGCGAATCGAGTCAATGGCGGAATCCAAATCGAGCGCCACGAGGAACATCGCTTTCGGCGTGGGCCGGCCACAATGGTCGGGAGCCAGTTGATCTTTCGCCGGGGTGTTCGGGCACTGACCGTTGAGAGTGGCTGGCCGCGCACGCCAAAGGACGGAATCGTCCGCGGCGATGCTCTGGCTTGCGCCAATATCAAACATCTCGGACGCGCCCGTATGAATGATGAACTCGTGCTCGTACGAAATAAGGCCGATTCTCCTCAATGGTTCATTCTTAAAGACGAACAGCGGGTGATGCTTAATGATTCGTTTCTGCGCCGCCACTTCTCCTTTTTCACGCAATCTTGAGAACGCATTCCTGCTTTCTTACATAATCGTTAAGACTTAAAGATCTTTTGTTGCAATGCGCGGGCAATTCAATTGTCAGGCGCACGCCTCTTGCTTGTGAGTCATCGCATCTATGAGTGTTTCGAAGACTCTACAGAGGAGGTAGTTAAATACAGTGAGGAACAAAATAATATTCAGGATGCTTATGGCCATTGCTCTCCTAATTTTGGCGATCCCGGTGACTGCGTCCGCGCAGGTTTACAATCGTAACTATGACCGGTACGACCAGTGTCGACCGTCGCGACGTGCGAGACGCCATCAATCGTTTGGACAATTCTGCGGTCCAACTGGAAAGAGACCTCAACACCGGCAGGCAACGCCGGATCTTTGGCGGTCTTCTCTGGGCCTCCACCGTTGACAACAATGCCATTGCAGAGGTGCGGGAATTTCCGTGCTGCGGTCCGTGACTTGAGGCGCAATGCGCGCAACGATTCATTAGAGCGGGAGTCGTGACGAGGCGCGCATTGTTCTGGACAGAGGCGGGCAGCTTGATCGCTATCTGCGATTGCGCACCGGCAACACCAATGTCGATGCGGATCTCGCTAACCTGAGATCAGATCTGCACTGTGCTTGCCGAAGCGTATGGCCTGAACTGGCGTTACTAGAATCGCGCCCCGGCCTTATGCGATAAAAGCCCCGCCGCTGTGCTTCAGCGGGCGGGGCTTTTGCCATTGGTACGCGCGCCTCCGGCGTGCTCGTGCCGGACTCAACCAACTTCGCGTACCAGCACGCCGGAGGCGAGCGTACCAATACTCACTCTGGCTCTTCGGGGATGAGCAGTGTCAAAATGCTGACGCATGCCCGGCACGCTCTACATCGTCTCGACGCCAATCGGAAATCTGGAAGACATCACGCAACGGGCGCTACGCGTTTTGCGCGAGGTCGATCTGATTGCCTGTGAGGATACGCGTCACACGCGCAAGTTGCTCAACCACTTCAGCATCGACACCAGCACCATCAGTTATCACGAACACAACGAGCGTGAACGGGCTGAAGAGCTTTGCAAACTTCTCGAGGCCGGAAAATCCATCGCCCTGGTTTCGGACGCGGGCACGCCGTTGATCAGCGACCCGGGATTTCGCATCGTGAATCTGGCTCGCGAGCAGGACATTCAGGTCGTTCCCGTCCCCGGCGTCTCGGCGTTCGTGGCGGCGGTGAGCGGCGCCGGTTTGGCTTCCGATCAAATTCTGTTTGCCGGTTTTCTGCCGGCGCGACGAAAGCGCGCGGCGAGCGAAATTGGAAGAGCTGAGGACAATTCGGGCGACCCTGATCTTTACGAGGCGCCTCATCGAATCAGCGCTACGCTGCGTGATGCGCTGGAAACCCTCGGCGACCGCCAGGCCGTGACCGCCCGCGAGTTAACCAAAATTCATGAGGAATTCGTGCGCGGGACTCTAAGCGAATTGGCGGACAGATTCAACGCCCGAGACGCGCGCGGCGAGCTGGTGTTGATGATCGGCGGCGCGCCATCCGATCAGGCAGGACATCCAGGAGCTCAAACCGCTGCGGACCGCTTAGTCGAACGAATCAACGCGCTGGAGGGCGAAGGCAGCGATCCAAAGACGGCTCTAAAAAAGGCAGCGCGAGAGCTGGGCCTGAAACGCGACGAAGCGTATCGCATTTGGGAGTCTCAAAAGAATCGTCGCAACAGATAGAAGAGCAAACTAAGGACGATGGAAACGATCAGCATGGAAACGATTGGCACATAGATGCGCATCGCCGTCGCTTTCGTAACGAATGTCGCCAGGTAATCTTCCGAACCAGGATAACCACCCAAAGTAAGTCACCAGTCCGATCGCCACGGCGCCAACGCCAAGAACAATCAGAACCGATCCAGCAAAAACGATTCATAGGGCTCTTTCGCTTTACCTCAAAAGTTCGTGGGATTTTCTCTAGCCCAGGCGTTTACAGGGTGTGTCAGAACCGCGAGCGGTAGCGACCGGATCAGGAAAAGCTGCGAAATTCATCTCGGCCCGGTTCGCCGTAATCCTTTTCTGCGAGGTTTCGCTTTTCATCCGAGGAGGCTTCCTGATCCGGTCGCTACCGCTCGCGGTTCTGACACGCCCGCTTTTACGCCTGGGCTACGGAAAAGTCATTCGAATTGGGGCGCCACGAACCGATTCAGCTATTTGGCGAAATTTGCGATTGGCCCATCTGGTCTGATGATGTCTTTCAAAGCTGAATATGGAACCAGAATGCGTTGCGGCCCGGCGGCGTAGGCGGCGACCTGATACGGATCGAAAGTTATCCACAAACCTTTTTGGTAATCGACCACGCCCGGTAATTATCGGCGCGCGGGCCGGCGCCGGGTTCGATTTGATCTTCGAGGATCATCGTATCCGGTTTCTTCGATTGTTCCTTCAATGCCTTCATGCAGTAATTCGCGATGGCCGTAAGGTATTTCGATTTGTCGATGAATAAATCCGCCAGAGCAAGTTTCTTCGCCTTCTTCACGTCATAATTCAAGACCTGAGTCAGATTATTGCCGTGGGCCGCGCCGCGCGAGTAAGTTCCTTCAGCCCACTCGACACTAATCAGATCGTCAGTGGCGTAGCGAAAATCATAACCCGCGTCGAGCGTGGAGTTTTGAGTATCGGCGGGCAAATCCATTGGCTCATCGCCGGGCTGTTCGGTTTCGGCGCTCTTAAACGCGGCCACATCTTTTGAGATCAAGTTGCGCGCCTCGCGGTTGAAGCCTTCAAAGCGCGCATCGCCATCAATCTGCGGATACTCGGCTTCAACCGTGTAACGCTTCTCCTTATTTGTTTCTTTGATTACCTTCGGCAGGACTTTCACGGCAGCGGTAAATTCGATCGGTTGCTGTGAAACCAGAAACTCGGTTTCCTTTGAGCCATCAGGCTTTGACCACTTGCCCTCAATCTCTTTTATGTTGGAATCGGGCGAATCGAAAGCCGGGCGCCATTTCCCTTTGAACATTCCGGTTTGTTTTCCCGTTTCGTCAGATTCCGTGAGCATGACGTTCCCGTCCTTGTCGATGGTCCCGGTCAAGGCGATGTCTTTACCGATTTTGGGATACATGTAAGTTCCGGTGACGCGCTCGCCGTCACGCAACAAGACCATTTCGATGGAAAGATTTCCCGCGATCGTGCCACGAAAGAACAACTTCTCACCGGTCGTCGCCGCGCCGCCAATCGGAGCGTCGGTCATGGAACCGGAATTTGCGTTCGCCGGCGATGACTGACTTACGGTTTGCTTTCGGCATGCCCCAAAAGCTATTGAGATAACGAAAGTGAGAATGATGGCTTTGGTTTTCATTCAGATCCTGCCGACTTTGATTTGATTACACCGCTCCGGACCAATTCGTTCTCTATCTCTGCGATTGACAACTGGCTCAACCTCCCGCCGGTGAAGAGTTCGTGGTTGGTAACATCGGCGAGCGCGAATGGGGGCAACGGAAAGTTATCCAGTTCGTCATCGTTGTCAAAACTTACTTCAGCCAACACCAATCCGAATAAATCTCCCAGGAACATGTCGACTGAAAACTGCCGCCCTTCGAACTCGAAGCGATAACGGTTCTTGCGAATTTCGTTGGCTTCAAAGATGGCCAGGGTTTCCGCTTCAGTTGCATTCAGATATGTGTTGGTAATGGTCGTCCGGGAAAAGTCTCCCGGATTCGGAGCGAATTTTTGCGTGAACTTTACGACCCACTTATTGGTCTGGGGATCGCGAACCTTGCGGATGCGCAGCCGCGTGCCGCTCAGATAATTATCAGTGATCTGGAGGTGATGGTCGGCGCGCGTCAATCCTTCCGGCAAATCCTTGAGCAGATAGCGTCGCTCACGCTCAATGCGCGCATATTTGCTCTCGGGAACGATCGTGTTTTGGTCGGTTAGTTTGGCAACACCCATTGAAGCTCAGTTTACTCCTCAGTTTATTCTCTGGTAAAGACTCTTCCCATCTTCACAACTTCAAAATTGAATCCCTTAATATTCTTCAGCAGCCCCAGATCTTCATCGCTCCAGCGTGGGTCGGGAGCGCCGCTTAAAAACCAGCTGGGACCATTATCGGCGACGAACATCCCGTATCGCTTCAACGCGCGCAGGATAACTTGATTGGAAGGCGAATAGCTCGAGATATCAAACGAAGCCTTCAAACGGACGCGCATTCCCATCGGGGGCAGACCTGGATCGTCGTCGTGACCCGCATGATGACGCGCCGGATGCAACATAACCGCGCCGCGAACGCTTTACTGTGAACCGCAGAGCATGCCTGATTTCACGCTGCTCAAAGACTTCATCGTAACGCACCAGTCCGGGAAAAATCGGCAAACCGGCGGCGTCGGTCGACGTCCAGCCCTCAGGCCGCATTGCGTTCGACTTTAGATCGAAGACCGCGCCGCTGGCAGCAGCCCAGACGGTGCCCGTGGGGTTCGGCCTCGCTGAAAACATTTCATACAGCTTCCAGTTGTCTCGATCGATGACCAGCACGTGACGATCGCCGTCGGAATTCGGCCCGCCTTCGATTGGCGCATCACGCGGGTACCGGGTAAGGTCCCGGATCACTTTCGCTCGCATACGAGGTGAGATTGATTCGCACCGGGGGCTGAGATCCACCGACCACGACGTACGGGATTCCGTTGGGTGCGCCGCGATAAACGGTGCCGAAATCCGGATGCAGACGATCGTCCGGACCGATCGCGGCAATCAGCCGCGCTGAGTTGGGATCGAGCGGCTGGTTTGAGATGTCCTGGTTCCACGGATTGTCCGGCGGAAAGACCTGCTTGCCATGCAGGCTCGCCCCTGGGCCAAGGCTTGGTACACCCGTCGGCTGAGGCAGCGACGAAACCCTGCGCGGACGCGTCGGGAGCGGCGTAGGCATCGGCATACCGGTCGATTCCATTGCCCTGGTTCGGACCCTCGCGGCCAAACTGCCGGCAACCAGACAAGTGATCGCTGCCAGGATCAGTGCCAGGCCTGAAATTCGGTGCCTCAATATTTTTGTTGTCATCAGCGAATCACAAATAAGATTTTGGTAGACGACCTCGGAACCTGAATAGTATAATCAACGTCGCCCCAAAGAGGTCAGCACCGGCGGTCGCTTCATTCCCCAAACGGCCGGTTCTTCAATCTAACAGTCTCACGTTCGGCGTGCTCAATGGTCTGGCAAAATTCTGTCCAGCCTTGAGTTGAGAATCATCGGAAGCTTACAGGATCCATCGGCGCGTCCAGAAATCGATTCAGGGGGATTTATGATCCGAAGATGCTTCGCCACCGTTAGACAGTTGGAAATACTTCATCCGAGCGCAATGGTGCTCGCGATCGCGTGTTCCTCCTTAATCATGGCGATGGCCAGGGTGACGCCGGCCGCAACCTTGCCCCCAGGATTCTCAGAAACGACGTTCGCCAATGGGCTTTCAAGTCCCACCGCAATGGATTTTGCGCCTGACGGCCGTTTGTTTGTCTGTTTGCAGAGCGGCCAGTTACGCGTGATCAAGAACGGATCGCTGCTACCGACTCCGTTTGTCAGTCTGACCGTCGATTCAAACGGCGAGCGCGGCTTGCTCGGGCTGGCCTTTGATCCGAATTTCGCCACCAACAACTTCATCTACCTCTACTACACCGTTCCGGGAAATCCACCCCACAACCGCGTGAGTCGCTTTACCGCGAATGGTGACGTTGCGGTGGCGGGCAGCGAAATGCAAATTCTGAATTTGGACAACCTGAGCAGCGCGACCAATCACAACGGCGGCGCAATCCATTTTGGGCCTGACGGCAAGCTGTATGTCGCCGTCGGTGAGAATGCTAATCCGGCAAATTCGCAAACGTTGAGTAATCGTTTGGGCAAAGGTCCTGCGTATCAATGCTGACGGATCCATTCCCACCGACAATCCTTTTTTAACAGCGCCACCGGCGCCAATCGGGCAATTTGGGCGTTGGGCCTGCGCAACCCTTTTACCTTCGCTTTTCAGCCGGGCACGGGGCGAATGTTCATCAACGATGTCGGTCAAAGCGCCTGGGAAGAAATCAATGACGGGATAGCCGGATCGAATTACGGTTGGGCCACCTGCGAAGGCGCTTGCTCACCTCCGAACCCTAACTTTCGCGATCCGCTGTTTCAGTACGGCCACGGCTCAAGCCCAATTCAGGGCTGCGCAATCGTCGGCGGCGGTTTCTACAATCCCGCCACGGTCCAGTTTCCGGCGAGTTATGTCGGCAAATATTTCTTCGCCGATCTTTGCACCGGCTGGATCCGCGTGTTCGATCCCACGAACAACACCGCGGCGGATTTCGGTTCCGGCGTGGCCTCACCCGTCGATCTAAAAGTCACCAGCGACGGGAGTCTCTACTATCTCGCGATCGGATCGTCAGCCGTATTTCGAATTCAATTCACCGGAGGAACGGCACCGACAATCGCTACTCACCCTTCAAACCAGACGGTGCTTCAGGGACAGCCGGCAACTTTCAGTGTCGTGGCCAGCGGCACGGCTACGCTTAACTATCAATGGCAACGCAATCAGGTGAACATTCCGGGCGCAACGTCGTCCAGCTACACTCTGCCAGCTGCGGCGTTTGCCGATGACGGGGCAAAGTTTCGCGTCGTCGTCACCAACGCATTCGGCAACGCGACGAGCAACGACGCGACCTTGACGGTGAATGCACCGCCGTCCATCACCGGACATCCGGCCAGCCAGACGGTTACTCAGGGACAGCCGGCAACTTTCGGCGTGATGGCCATCGGCAGCGCAACGCTTAACTATCAATGGCAACGAAATCAGGTGAACATTTCCGGCGCGACGTCTTCGACTTACGTGATTGCGTCAACCGCGGCTCTCAGACAACGGCGCAAAGTTCCGTTGCGTCGTCACCAATTCATTTGGCACGGCGACCAGTAACGAAGCCACGCTAACGGTACAGCCGCCGCCACCTGTGCTCTTAACTGAAGCGAATTCGAATCTCGCGATCGCGCTCGACTCGGTAACGATGTTTCGCGATCCATTTCCGCTCACTAATCCTTTCAATTTCAGCGGGGACGGTCGCACACGCGTGTCGTTCTTTGCGCTGAAGTCTCGACCTACTACCAGGTGAAACCGCTTCCGCTGTAACTGCACGAGCTGAAGATTCAATGCTAAACGTCTACCCGTTGACGGTTGAGTTCGTCGGCTCAGCTCCGGCTGTTCCGGGAGTAAGCGAGGTGACGATTCTGCTTCCGGGCAATCTGCCCCCGGGGCAGGACGTTTTGGTGAGCATCACCTTGCACGGTCAAGCCAGCAACAAAGCGCGAATCAGAATCAAGTAGTCCAGCAAATAAGATTTTTGCTAGTACCACTTCGAGCTTGGAGAGTACAATCAGCCCCCAGATCAGAGACGTCGATCCCCGCGAGCACCAAAGCGCAGATCGCCGATGGCGCGCGCCAGGTCGAAGAGCAGCTTCATCAAGTCGACGATGATCTGAGGCAGTGTCATGGAACTTTTCCGGGCTACTGCACGCCTCCCGTGCCGTTCTGGATCCAGAATCTCAATGAGGCGAGTCAGGCCGGAGATCACGAGCAGACCGCCGGCGGTAACTGACCAGCGCATCACACCGCGCCCCTGTGAATACGAGACAACTGCCATGACGACGGCCAGTGCCGCACCGACAGGTGCGATCACGTTGCCGATCCAGTTCACAAGGTTGAGCACCGTGCCCTCGGGCTGGGCCGCGGGTTTGTCCCCGAACGGCCTGACCCGTCGCCGGCTGCTGCCGCCAAGATTCTGGGCATAGCAAATGGGCAACAGTTGAAGGAGAACATATCGCCAAACAGGCCGGCAAGAGCAGATCGGCGTCGCAGGTCTCTTTCGCAAAGAAATTCCATAACCCGTTCCTCTCACGCCGCGATGGTTGAACTGCGTTCGCGTCGTCGGTTCCGGAACACTAAGTCGGTTAGGAATCTCGGGCAAATCGGCGCGAGAGGAGAGACACGTCGTTTTCCGTGGATTCTCGGATTCGAGCCTGCACATGTGGCGCATAGGGCGGCTAGTCGGTGTCTTCCTGAAGCGCTGCCTGCCGCCTTGAGTGCCACGCAACCTGCGATTTCAGACTTAGCGGAAACAAGGACCAATGAAATGAAAAACGAGTTGGAATCTCGCGCATCTGACAAGCAAGTGAATGAGCCGGGCATCGACAGACATCTCCCGGCCAAGTGCCCCTCCTGCAACTGATAGTGAGATGAATATTTGTCGGGACTTTGCGCAATTGAGAAACTGTCAGGAGGACATCGATCGACACGACGCGCTACTGATCGGTCTTCGTTGGCTGGAGCTCGCGCTGCAGCTGCAGCAGTTGACGCAATTCGTCCACGCTGGCCGAATTCAGTGGGCGGAATCGCTTGAAGAAGTGGCTGAAGAGGCGTTACTTGATTTGGCAGTGTGTTCGAGGACAACGTAGATCGAAGTATCCGCAGGGATCGTGACAACAACATGCTCCGTCAAAACAAGTCTCGACACCTGTTCGTCTGATGCCTCGCCGATGTTGTTGCTGACGCGCTCGCGCAACATGTCGCTTTCGCTCAAGGGCTGGTTCAGATTTCCGCGTCCGACCAGGCAGCGCACCACCTGGCCAATCCCGGACAAAGATCGAAGCAGCACATTCTTGCCCGTGTTCTTTCCTTCAACCCTTCCTTATGGGTGGCCGAAGGTTCAGGTCTGTTGCAACTCCCTGGATTGGAACCGCGGCGCCATCCGGCATCATCAAGGGAATCGAATTGGATCGTCATGTATCCCGAACGGTCGGCTTGCTGGACGTGGCCTACTGCCTTTGGCTCCGGCAGGGACGATGATTTCTCCGTCGCGCTCATAGTTGTACTCAACGACAGCCAAGACCGGCATTCGCACGGCCGTGCTCACCGCCGACTCCAGACGCGCCCTAAGCCTTGATGCCGGTGGCTAGCCCCAGCTCCATCTCAGGTTCGTGATTGTCGAATGTGTTTTGGGTGCGGTGAACTCACTGAGTGGAGTGGACGTCGCGCGCGTACACCATGGAAGAAGCCTCCAGAGCTTGGTGTTCCGCTTTGTTCACATCCGCGGTCTGCGTGTTCCCGTCGCCACTCGCTCTTGTACGGAGGAGGTTGCCACTTGCTCTGGAAATGGCGGTATCGAGGCTAACGAATTGCCCGGCGTGGTCTGGGGCGAAGCAAGAGGTCTCGCTGGAGTCGGTTTCCTCGTGGCTGTCCGCTGCAGGTCATCTTCGCCAAGCACTCCTGCATGTGTCTCCTCAGCTATTGGTCCGCCGGAATCGGTAATCGGCAGAAGGCTCCTTTCAGGATGCGATGCGTCGTTCTGCTGACATTGCACCGGGGTTGGGAGCTGTCGTCCGCTTTCGTGGTTTTCGCCGGTTTCCGCGGGGCATGGAAACCGCAACAAATACCAATACAGCGCAACCACCGAAGCGCTCCCGCGCCGATGATCACAAATCTGTTCTGCTGAAGCTGTTGCTTGGCTGACGTTGCCTGCCGCGTCGCTAGATCCTTCGGAATACCGCATCGCTTTGCGTGGCTGACGTCGACGTATCGGGCGCCACTTCCGTCACGCTCGCTGACCCTGGATTGCTTCCGTTTCCGTGAATCATCGTTCCACCTCCAACCGGTGCCACAAAAGCGAGTGGCGCCAGGACCGGTCTGTCTACCTCTTCTGCCTGGGCGACCTGAAGGAACATTTGCTCGCTCGATTCTTTGAACGACGGACGTTCCGACATCACGACTGCGTCGGCTCTGGCTCCTGGCCGCGGTCGACGAACGAGTGATGGCGTAGTCTTTGATTGCCAGGGGCTCCGCTTTGATCGGTCTTCCGTGCCCCTTCTTTGATGTCCCTGTCAGTTGTATTTGCGGTGGCGAGAACTTCGATCGTTCTGTTGGAGGCATTCAGAACGAGAACGCGACGACCATTTGCTGATCGCTCTCGGTGATGGATCCGACAGCTACTCGAAGTTGCTTTCCTAACCAATGAGGTTTACGGAGGGATTGTTGCTTCAAGACCGTAAGGTTCGCCGGAATGGGTGCCGATTCGGAGTGCCGTGCCAGAGGCTGGCGCGGAGCGATACTCTCGGTTTGGCTAACGATCACGCTGGAGCCAACCGCTTCGATTGAAAAGCTCCGCGGCGGTCGTATTCGAGGATAAAGTCCACTGGTCCAGGATTGTTTCGCAGACCCACTGCTCACCAGGTGAAGGGCGACCTCACGGCCAGTCTTGGTTGTAATTAGCGCGTTGGTTTCACTGGGAGTCGGAGTAGTTGGTTTCACCGACACCAGCCGAGGCTCTGCATCGGAGTGCTCTGTACCTTGAAGGTGCTAGGATTTCCCAGGACCACAGTACTGACGTCGTCTGGCAATCGCACACAGCTGACGTAACCCCGGACGCAAGTGCAGGACATGTCACTCTCTGGCGGATCCAGGGTCAGTCGCACAATCCGCGCTTCTGGAATCGCTTGAGGCTTTCCAACCTGAGCGAAATCCATAGGTCAGCGCTATCAGATGGAGAAAAATCCAGCATTTGTTCATCGGATTGGTGTGCTCACCTCATGGCGTTGCTCATGCTTGCATACAGCTGTTGTTCACATCTCCCTCGTATCTGAGAGACATATGTCACAACTTCCTGATTCCGATAGAGAAGCCCGCGCCGCTCAGTACGTCTTCGCCTGCCAGATAAGCTGCCGCGACCAATCTCGAGGTCTCCATGAACTTTCTGGCTGAGCCACGCCAGGTATGCGCCACTCCACCCGAGATGTTCTCTTTGATATTGCAACGGTCCGGACTCCAGATGCGCGGCGGTTTGAGGCATGAGTTGCATAAGACCGGCCGCACCCTTGCTGGAGATCGCACAAACACGCCAGCCGGACTCCTGGGCAACAACTGCGCACGAAACCGACTGGGAGCCCGTAGTGCTCCGCGTATTCGGTCACGTAGTATTCCGGCCTCGCCAGTGCGTAGATGTTCCTGACGATTGGGCGTTGCAGACCAGAACGCTGCAGGCAAACAGCACGGCATATAAAGACTTGCTCATGCCACTCCCCGTAGGGCCTCCTGCGCGTATTGCTGGGCGTCATGAACGAGGCTGGCAAATCCGTCGCGTAAACACAGCTTGCGGCGATCGGCCTCCGTCTTAGCTAGAAGCGGCAACAAGAGGTCACGCATTTCAGGCGTCACTCGCTCTTCGCCTAGTACCTTCAATGCCTGAGCCAGATCCAGAATCTCGGATATTGACGGTGGCTTTTCCAAACTCCAGCCGCGAAGAGCCTTGGTCAGCCCGGCCATGCCGGCATGGAATTCGTGGCTCGAATCGGGCGTCCTCAACCGCACAATCTCCGCCTCACGTTCCGCTGTCGGATGCTCAACCCGCAGATAGAAACTGCGGGCGACGAAGAGGATCACCGATGCGTCTCTCCTCGTTGGAAGTGAGGACAACAAACGGAATGCTTGTTGGCAGTCACCGTACCCAACTTCGGGACGCTGAGTTGCCAAGCGCTCCAATAGCTCCAGCAACATGGCTTCAAATTCCATGTCCACTTTGTCTGAATTCGTCGACCAGAAGAACACACGACTGGTCTGTCTGAAGGGCACACCAGTGGCCCCGCGTGGAAGAATTCGTTGCCGTGCAGTTCGGCACGGATGGCGGTCCAATCGGCTTCGGACGACTTCACCTTGAGTTCAACGAAGAGCCGCTGCAACGATTCATCGAATTTCCCGATGGCTTTGTCTTCCGATTGATTCCCTAGTGGCACTGCAGGCGTTCAACCCTGGTCTGCGCGGCATACGCCACCGCATAAGCCAGTTGGGTCTTTCGCTACCTGCCGGTCCCTCCAACAAGAGCGGTTTGTGAAGTCGCGAGGCAAGGTAGACAGTCGTGACGGTCACCGAATCAGCCACATAGCCACTGTCCCGACAATCCTCTCGCTAGGTGTTCGTGCATGATGAAAACATCGGTCCCGCTCCGGATAGTGCCTGTCCTCGATTCCGATCGAGGTAGGAAGGTACGGCCAAACAAATCTTGGGTCAAATCTCTGCTGAGAAGCGGTGCGCAACGGGACGCGCCGGTCGCCTATGGCTCTTGTTTTTAAACAAAACGAGGTTTGTGTCCTTGACTGAATTTGACGACGGGCCTACAAAGCTCAACCGCGCTGCTGCGGCGCGAGCGCACTCAGTAGGTGCATCAATGCCGAACTCGTCAGCCAGGTCCGGACTACGGCTGTTCCAGACTTCCACCGAGCAAGCGCATGATCTTGACTCTCTGGTCGACCCAAAATCGCGGTCTGCGGTTTTCTATTCAGGAAACCAGGACATTCATCGGTCCCCGGAGAGGTCAGATTGCCGCAACATGATCCGCTGCTGACCGCGGAAGACGTTGCAGAACGCCTCAACGTGACCAAAGACTGGGTTTGGGATCATTCCTCCACGAAGCATCCCTTCCTTCCTGTCATCCGCATGAGCGATGGGACGCTGCGTTACCGCGCAAGCCGGATCGAAGATTTCATCGACGAGCGCGAGCGCATGACCCAACTCCGCAGGAAGCGCGGGTAAAATGGAGGAGCCCAATTGTTCCCCGCAGAAATTGAGGAATGAATGGGTAAATCGCACCGAAGGGCTGGGTGGTCGCGCGCGGCAGGAAGTGGTACGGCTATTTTCGCCGCAAGACCTCAATCCAGTCACGGAACAAGTCACGCATGAATCGTGCCGGGGTCGCAGGCCTCAAGTCAGACATGTCGAAGTTCGAGGCGCGCGACGCATTGGAACGAGAAATCACCAGAGCGTGCCGGACAGCTGCCCGTAGATCACGCCGCGTCCGCCAGTTCGGTCACGTTCGGGTGGTTTGTCCGCAAACGTTATTTCCTGCTGAAAGAAGCCGATTGGACAGAGGAGACTGCCAAGGTGAAGAAGTTCCTGATCAGGCGGGACTTGCTCAATGATTTTGAGGACATTCCGCTCGTGAATCTCGACACAAATTCACCCTGCAGGTACACCTCAATCAAATGGCCCTGACGCGATCGCGGGACCGCGTGCTGCAGATCCGAGCTTACTTGCGGGACATCTTCTTCCGAGGCAGTGGATCAAGATTACCTGGGGAAAGACCCTGCGCGTAAGGTCAAGGTCCCGGAAGCAGCTCCGCAGAAAGCGGCAGAACCACGCACTGGACTTGGGAGCACTTGCGGGCAAGTGCTTGGCGGCACTCCGCTACGCGACCGGGTGTTGCTCGAACTCGATATGACCAACGCGCTACGTCCGGAGTGAACTGTTTGGCTTGCGTTGGAAGCGCTTCAACCATAAGGAAGCGACCATGACGCTGGCGAGGAAACCGTTTACAAAGGGGAAGATCCGCACACGGGGAAAGACAAAGAAGAGCCTGGGTTCTTGATCCATCTCCCGAAGAGGCTGGCCGACGATCTTCCGGGCTATGGAAACAGGGCGTGTCCCGTAGGCTCCCCAGAGGCCTTCATCTTCGCGAACAAGCACGGAGGCTTTTGCTGTTCGAGCAACTATCGCAAGCGGGTGCCGCAGACGCTTGCGGACGAACTGGAATTGCCAAAGCTGACCTTTCAAATCATTCGCTGAACGATTGCTACCCTGGCACAGAAAAAGGGGACGGTGAAAGATGTGCAGGGTTTGCTGCGGGCATTCGCGAGCGGCGACGACGACCGATGTTTACATGCAGGAAATTCCTGAAGGTGTGGAGGGCAACGGTCGGTTCGATCAGCCAGGAACTGGCGGAGAAAGTGCGCGGAAAAAGGGAGCAAAAAAGAGGGCTCGAAAAAATTTGCTGCCAATTTGTACCAAATGCTACCAAACCAAAAACAGCGTTGGCGGTAAGCTGTTGATTTTATGGTGGACCTGGTCGGGATCGAACCGACGACCTCTTCCATGCCATGGAAGCGCGCTCCCCAGCTGCGCCACAGGCCCACTGTGGGAAAAACGGGGAATCGAACTTCTTCAATTCTCGCCCACCTTTCCCGGCGAGTCAAACTCATCTAGGGATAATGGGCGTCTCAATAAGGGACATATCGGAGCCTCATGGCCACTTTTCGAAACTTGCTTACCTTTCCTTCGCGGGTGGTGCGATCGCCTTGCTGATGTCCACGCGCGGCGAGGCACAATCAACAACCAACGACCTCGCACCGCCGGTCGCGTATGCATCGGCTACAGAAGTGTGAACAACATCCTCGCGCAAGTGCGGCAGACGTCGCAGAACATCGATGCGGATCTCGGCAAAATGCGGATCGAGAAATGGAAGGCCGATTCCGGAATCAAGCGCGACGTCCAGGGGCAACGTGGAGTCGGTTCGTGCCGCAACCTGCAATCGGCTCTTCCCGAAATGATTACGCAGCTCAGCAATGCACCCGAGGACATCGCCGCCAGCTTCAATCTCTACCGCAACCTCGACGCCCTCTATGACGTCTTTGGTCAGGTCGTTGAGGCGGCTGGAGCCTTCGGTTCAAAAGATGAATATCAGGAACCTGAGCAACGACATGAGTTCTGTGCAGAGCGCCCGGCGCGCGTTGGGCAGCGATCGCAGTTGCAGAATCTGGCTGCCGCCAAAGAGGGTGAACTGGCGCGGCTTCGGAACCAGATCAGGGCCTTGCAAGCGGCAACCCGCCAGGCACCGCCGGAAGATCATCGTCGATGACACCGAGCCTCGAAGAAGCCTGTCAAGAAAAATCTGCCAAGCCAGCGCCGACGCCGCCAGCTCCTGCTCCTGCCACATCCCGCAGAGTCCGCCACCAGGCCGAAGTAGCGGTGTTCCTGGACAAACAAATCGCCGCGTCAGCGCGGCGCAGCAAAGGCACTGGATGGGAACGGATGCCGCCGTCGGTGATGAGCCGGACCGCGAGCGTGCGCCGTTCGCCGAGTAATCCAAACTGCAGTTGCGAGACGAATCAAAAGGAAGGTCTTACCGCAGCGGTAAACCTGCGCCACCCGAAATCGGGAGTTTCCACCTAAAGTCAGAGTTTTAAGATTGCGAGTGACCGCGCTTCGGGCTAATGGATTTACGGCACCGCGCTTTAGGCCGACCGATTTACAATCGAAGGTATGGGACCGCTGCCCAAACGGCAGCGTCTCAGCCAACGCGTTGCTGCTGAAAACAATGTACTTACGGTCCCGGAACTTCAGCACCTGTTGCGGGGTCTAAGGTAATCAAGGCTGCGGGATTCGGTGGAAGTTCTGAAAGGAAGAAATCCTGCTGCCGGGTCGCGGAAATTCTTATAATGGGGGTGGACGCCAGGAAGCCTATGGCGGGAGCTACGACTTTGAGCGATCTCGCGAGCGCCCTCGGAGTTCGATCCACGGGAATCCGCTGTTATTGCCAGAACTGAAGGCTGGTTCCGAGGAAGCCTACGTCTGGCTGATCGGTGAATTTCATCAGCCGATCTATAGCCTGGTGTACCGCATTGTGAATGACCCGTCCGACGCGGCTCGATACTACCACAAGAAGTTTTTCTAAAAGTCTTCCGGGGAATGAAACATTTCCACGGGCAGTCGAGCTTGAAGACGTGGATCTACCGGATCGCACTTCACGAAGCTGCGAACCGTCGACGGTGGTGGTTCCGGCACAAGGCGCGGGAGACATCCATCGAGCCGGCGGAGGCGGAAGGCGGTGAGGTTTGCGCTGGGCGATCGGCTGGTTGATCGAGGCGAGTCGCCCTTCGACGACTTCGCGCACGCTGAGGCTGCATACGGCGGTGGAAGGGCGTTGCACCAGGTGCCGGAACCGTTCCAGAGCGCGTTGATTCTCCGCGATTTGGAGGAGATGTCGTACGAGGAAATTGCCGAGGTGCTGCAGATTTCGCTCGGCACAGTGAAGTCGCGCATTACGCGCGGCCGACAGGCATTGCGGAAAATATTAGCGGGATATGTCCGAGAGGTTGGGGCGGAAATGGGACTGCTGGCGCCAACGGAGCGAACGGAAGCTCAGCCAGACAGGATCGTGCACAGGTCGCGTGGTAGCAGAGAGGTTGAGGTGACACCATGAACTGCGGCGACATCAAAGAATTGTTCTCTCGCCGTATCTGGACGGTCAGGTGAGCGGCGCGGAGATGCACGCACTCAGCCGTCACCTGAATGAGTGCCCTGGATGCACGCGGGAATATGCCGGCCCTGCAGCGCGCGCAACAGCTGCTGAGCCGGACTTGGGCGCTAGAGAAGGCTCCGGCCGATCTTGCTCTTGAACCGAGAGTGGCGATTCCGCAGCAAGTGGCGCAGGCGCGGCGTCGCGCGCTATCGGAGGGCTGCTGAGTCGGGACCGAGTAAACGCGCTGAACGCGTTCATGGTGCCGGCCACGGCCGGATTGGTGAGCGCGGTGCTGATCTTCGGATTGTTGCTTGGCTTCTTTGCGCTGCCCGACAATTATCGGCATCCGATGGAGATCGCTCCTCTGATGCTTTACACCGCGCCACAACTGAACCAGACCATGTTTGGCGACGTCCGCTGGGGAGAGCGTTGACGACGATTCGGTGGTTGATTGAAGCCTACGTCGATGCGAACGGGCGCGTGCGAAGACTATCGGATCTTGTCGCAACCTGACGATGCCTCTGACAATGCTGCCGGAGGTGAAGAAGATGTTGATATTTCACTACTTTCCGGCCAGCGCTGTCGATGGGCGTCCGCACGTCCGGGCGAGCGGTGATTTCGTTCTCCAAGATCACCAGCGTGAAGCAATAGTCAGACGGAGGACGGGGCATGCGAGCCTGCGTCGCCATAGAGAGGCAACGCGATCCGGGTCGCCGTTACTATTCTCCCGAAACGGGATGAGCGCTGGCAAGCCGCATTCGTTCTGGCGGATCGGACTGGTGCCGGCCGAGGTGAAGTGTCAGCCACCTAGCCGAGATGTACGTGTAATAAAAAAAGAGGATGCAGCCTCGCTTCCCCAGACGGCGAGAACGTCCAAAACGCAGTGCGGATCGGTTTGACCCCGAATTCATCCCTTCGTACACCATCTCATAGCGATCCGCCTATCTGCGCCGACGATCGGGAGGGGCTCCCCGCGACGGTGTCTTCCCGAGTTGCGCTTGTTCTTGAGTGTAGGCGGTGTGTCTGGCATGCTTCTTCCCTGGCCGAGAACCAGCCCAACGTGTCGCTCTCAGATACCAGCGAGGACCCTGTTCACAGTCCTGACGGCCGATAAACGCTTGCGGCTACGACTCAGGGAGTTGAATAGGCCGGACCCGCTGCGGGCTGCAGATCCGGGTCGGCAGGTCAGCCAAGGCCGTGGAGAGCATCTCTCCGGAGGCGCAGGATGCGGTCGCTCCATTGATGCGACATTCTACCGCGCGACACCAGCCTCCTGATCCCGCGCAGACCTTGGCGCAATATGTTATCGCTGGCGCTGTACCTGCAGGATCGCGCCGACGTTCGTACGCCGTGAAAGCGAAGCAGGCGGACTTGCCGCCGGAGGCAGCGGGGGTAGCTGGCAGTCCTTCGTTCCGCTGATGCAGGTCGTTTTACTCGAAGGTGGGCCTGCATGCGATCTGGGAAGCGTCATCAGCGCACCGCTACGCGGAATTGAGCGGACGACCTACCACGCGCCGCTGTCGAAGATGACGTTTGAGACAGAAATTTATCTCACGGCTGCCCTCGTCAGGATTATCTGGGCCGGGATTTTCAGGTCTATGTCGACGCTATGGGGGCGCCCGGCCAGGTGAATGCCCGTAACTATGTGCATCGAACTACTACGTGGTAATTTCGCCGTCGAGTACTTTGAAGATGCAGCAGATCCGACATCACGTATCTGCATTACCTGCTGGATCCTCTGGCAATGAAGAAGCGGGACTTCACTCAAACGGCCGGAGCCGCTGCTCGATCAGGTGAAGAGCTCGCCCAATGGACGAGGCATTCAAAAACAACATTTCGCTGCTGGTCACGGAATGCCTGGTACGAGCGATCGAACTGCGCACCGGAAGACGTCCGAGGCCACGAGCAGCGTTAAAGACATTGGATGAATCGGACACAGGAGGGCTAGCCCGCTCTGACGCGCTATTTCTACGAGGCGCTGATCAAGTTCGAGAAGATCCGGCTGGGATTGCGCGCGATGTACGCCGAGATTCTGAGACGGGATTGACGTCAATAAAGAAGTTAAGGCGGGAATACTCGATCCAATACGCGGGCGAGGCAGCGCCGGAACTACTGCATCTGGCCGGTCCCGGAACGAACGGCTGCTGTTGAATGCGGAGCGGCGCTTTTCCGCGGGCGACATTGAAACAGCACAGAAGCTGGCGCAACAGGCATTGGATGAGGGTCAGGACGATCCGGGCCGCGCGCTGTTCATTCTCGCGCAGGTCGCAACTCGGAACCGGGACATGGAAGGGGGCGAAGACCTATTTCGAACGCGCTGTACAAATGGCACATGAGCCCAAAGGTGATTGCGTGGTCGCATATTTATCTCGGGCGCATTTTTGATCTTAAGGAAGAACGGGACGTGGCGGTGGATCACTACCGCGCGGCTTTGGGCGTTGCTGGGCTTACGCTTCCGGAAGCAAAGACGGCAGCGGAACGCGGGATCGAACAGCCCTATGAACCACCAAAATCGGCGCAGCCCCAACAGTAGAGGAAGAAATTCTGCGAAGTTTCCAGGAGAACTCATGAAGCAAACAGCAATGTCGGCAGCCATTTTAAGTCTAACCGTCTGGGCGGGAGCACAGACGTACGGCAGTGCGGCCGCAGACTACTCAACCGGACACCGCAGGCCGGACAGAGCGCGCCGGCTGGACAGACACCACCAGCGGGGCAGACGACGCCCGCACCCGCAGGTCCTGCGGGCAAGCGGCCACCGCAAGCAAAGACTCAGCCAGAATTCGACGCCTACAAAGTGGCGGCGGCGAATACCGATGCGGCAGCGCTGGAGAAGGCAACTGACGATTTTGCAACGAAGTTTCCCGACAGCGAACTACGGTCCCTGTTGTACAAGGCCGCCATGCGCACTTATCAGAGCGCCAATAATGCCGACAAAACCGGAAGCCATGGGCCGCAAGGTGCTCGCCATGGATGCAGACGACCCTGAGGCGCTGGTGATTGTCTCCGAAGTGATCGCGGAGAGAACGCGCGAGACGGACCTGGACAAGGATCAACGCTACGATGAAGCGATGAAGATGGCCCAGAAGGCAACTCAGACTGTCGAGACCGATGTCAGCTTCAACGCCGGAACTCCGCAGGAGAAAATCGACGCTTATAAGTCGCTGCTGCGATCGAATGCGTACTCGGTGATGGGTACTATCGATTTCAAGAAAGACAGTTTCGCGGCGGCACAGGACAATCTCCAGAAGTCCATCGACGCCTATCCCGCGCAGCCTGACCCGGTAGTCGTGCTGCGACTAGCGTTGTCGTTGGACAAGCAGAATAAGTATCCGGACGCTTTGAAGGTGGCGAACCGGGCGGTAGGAACTGACGCAGGAAGCTCGCAGATTGGAACGCTGGCGCGGCGCGAACGCGACCGATTGCAGCAACTTCACGGGCGGCGCTGCACCGGCGGCTGCTCAACCCGCGCGACTCAGCCTCCGAAGAACTAAACGGTGATCGGTACGGCGAGCCGTCCGTCGAATCATGCAGCCACATGACATCAGGGCGCTGGAAGAGAGTCTGGGATACCACTTCCAGCGCCGGGACACTCATCGAGCAGGCTCTCACTCACGAGTTCGCAGGCTCGCGAAGTGGAAGCGCCTGAAGCGCCTCAGACCCATCCGATCGCGCGCGGCGACAACGAAATGTTGGAGTTCACTGGGAGATGCCGTCCTGGGACTGGTTACCACTGGAGTCGCTCTTCCATCGCTTCCATGGATTGCAGGAAGGTCATCTTTCCAAATTGCGCGCGCACCTGGTGGGGCAACGGCATTTGTTGCGCGTGGCCGAGCAACTTGAAATCCGGACACTACCTGCGCCTGGGACGCGGCGAAGAAAGAGCGGCGGCCGCCATAAAGCGACCGCTGCTGGTGGACTCGCTGGAAGCCATCCTGGCTGCGCTCTATCTTGATGGAGGATGGACGGCGGCGCGCGACTTTATCTTGCGAGACGATTGTCGAGACCGGAACTTGCTCGATATGAATGTAGAGAGCAGCGCAATCCCGGTAATGGATTTCAAGTCCGCGTTGCAGGAAAAGCTTCAGGCCGGAGGCTAGATGCGAGCAGCCGGTGTATGCGCTGGTGAAAGAAGAAGGACCGGAACATCGCAAGACTTTTACGGTCGAGGTGCGACTGCCGGAAGCCGAGGTGGACGACTTCGTGGCGCGCGCGCGAGGGCTACGAAGAAGCGGGCGGAGCAGGAAGCGGCGCGCCAGGTGCTGGAACATCTGACCGACGTCACCGGATGGCAGCGGCGCGGGCGGTGAAGGATTCGTAGAAGCGCCTACCAAGCGGCAGCTCCCAGTGTGGGGGGCGCCCCCACGACAGCCGGCGCCGCCGGCTCTAATTTATGTCGTGGAGCGAGAGAATCTCGACCAGTGACTGGCCGGCTACCGTTCAATCGGTGGCGGGAGCCGGTGGTGATCGCTGTGTTCGTGGTCACGTTCCTAGTCGCAGGCTTTCACGATTCCCTCGGAGTCGATGGAAAAGACGCTACTGATCGGCGACTACCTTGCTGGTCGACAAGTTCTGCTACGGCGATAGCGGATTCTGGAATCACGTTCTGCCCTACCGGAAAATCTGGCGCGGCGATATCGTCGGTGTTTCATTATCCTGTGAATCCTGCGCAGCATTTTAGTCAAGCGCGTTGTCGGATTGTCCCCAGGGGATCGCGTTACGCTCTGATCAACAAGCGCGTGTTTATAAACGGCATTCTCATGCAGGAGCCGTTCGTGCAATACATCGCTCCCGACCGCCAGCCTTATCGCGACGATTTCCGCGTACCGACTCGCCGCCTTTGGCGTGACTGCGCTGGCATGGCAGGAAATGCGAGAAGACTGGTGGAGGACAAGCAGCTCATCATTCCCGAGGACAGCTATTTTGTGCTTGGCGACAATCGCGACGACAGCCAGGACAGCCGCTATTGGGGATTTGTGCCGCGCGAGGAACATCATCATCGGGCGCCCGCTGCTGATCTACTGGTCGGCGTCCAACCTCAACAACGACCTCGACCGGGATCGCTCGAGCGCGGGTGATAGACTTTATCACGCCTGCGTGTATGCGGTGACGCACGTGTTCCAGATCACCCGCTGGGAGCGTACGCGTTCGGCTGGTGCGCTGAGAGAAAGCAACTTCCAGACGACGGGCCACCAACGCTGGCGCAAGAAAGAACAAAGAGACAAGAGACATCGCCGGGAATGCGAAGCCGCGGGAGACGACCGTCGAGTTTCTCGGCCTCGCTGGCGGAAGTGCTGGTGACGGGGCTGTTCATCATTACGTTCATCCTGCAGGCGCTTGATAGTTCCGTCCAGTCTCGATGGAGGACACGCTGCTGATCGGCGACCACGCGTCTTCGTCAACCGCGTGCAGTTCGCCGCTGCCGACGCGCTGGATGGGGCCGCTTGATGCCGTACCGCGACGTGCGGCGGGATGAGATTGCTGGTGTTCCTGTCGCCCAGGAGCAGCCGGGTCTGTTCCTGGTGAAGCGAATCATTGGAGTTCCGGCGACCGGATCCACCTGCGCGACGATGTTGTTCACCGCAACGGCCAGAAACTGGACGAACCTTCGTTCGCCACAAACGCGAACACAATCCGTATATACCGATAATTTCGGCGGTGCCGCCGTCCCGAATAGCAATACGTAACTGAACGAAGTACAAAA
>ERZ1370068.10627-contig-9309_pt1 | contig 62377 bp, 77 predicted proteins | sample MGYA00561227_ERZ1370068 | MGnify/ENA primary metagenome ERZ1370068 (study PRJEB38410, sample SAMEA6850437) | metagenome | study: Metagenomic assessment of the ecological functions of the soil: analysis of the soil microbiota associated with the...
AACACTTCGTTCAGTTGCGTATTGCTCTCACTGCAGCGCCGCTGGTCAAGTACGTGGCCGGTCGGGTCTCGGTCGGCCGCCGCGGAAGACATCGGCAGGCCGATCTGGTGTCTATGGCATCTGGCTATGATCGACATGATCGAAATACGATCTCGGGCAAGATCAGTTCAGACCGACGCGATCTCGCGGATGAGCGCGATCATCGACGGTTGCAGGCCATCGACTGGATCCCCAGTCGGTCGGTTCAGAACGCGCGAGGTCGAGAAGGCCTACGTCGCCACGCAGGTGCGTCGCATCGCAGCCCACCGATGCCGGGTCGCCCAGCATCGGCATCACCACCGACGAGCTGCACCAGATCTTCAGCCAGATCTCGTTCGTGTCCGTGGTCGCGCTCGGCGAGCTGCTGTCAGTTCGGCTCCGAGCGCGGCGACCAAGCTCAGCCACGGTCGAAACACCTTCAGGACAAGGACATGGTTACGGTGGCGGTCTTTGAGTACCAGGAGATGAAGAATCCTGGCCCAGCTCGATCAACCAGCTCAGTGAGCGGGAGAAGATCGTGATCACTCTGCTACTACCAGGGCCTCACCCTGGCCGAGATCGGGCGGATCCTGGGCGTCACCGAGTCGCTTGGGTCTGCCTCCAGATGCACCGCAAGGCCGTGCTCCAGCTCCCGGGCAGAAGATGCAGGACGCACGCTGACGCCGCTGTGCCGGCTGGGTCGGGGTGCGGGAGGTGGCGACCGCGAAACGCCGACGCCGAGCGGACCCTTCCGGTGATCGCCCGTCCTCCGGCTCGGCAGCGGTACTGGCAACCAGCGTTTCCGAAAGTCCCGTCCTTCGTGACGGCGAGGACCCTGGACGTCGCTACCGTCGTCGTCGCCGTCGCCTCCGACTCGCCGACATCGGCGTTCCTGCTCACTCGACGTGTTGGCCGGGTTCGTGCGTCTCGCGCGAAAATAGTTGTCCGTTACTCCATGGATTACGCGCTGCTAGCCAGTTCCGCCGGTAACTTCCGGAGCAGTCCACGAGCGGCGTTTTAGCGCGCCGACTACTGAGGTCCCTATGTTGCGGCATCCCCAGAATTCGCGGTTCGGCGCGGCCGAAAGCTGGTCGCTGTTTCTCCTCGCATCGCTGATGACCATCCGGGATCGCTTCTTTCCAGTGGCTGTGCAGCCGCGTGCCCAGAACAACCTTCTGTCGGGCCGCCGCCCGCGACACGGACCCGCCGCGGGTGCCGCCGTTGTGGTGCGATTTTGGAGCGGTCGTGCGCGGGTTCGATGCGCGAAAGACCAGGCCGTTCGGGCCTGGGCACCGGGGATCGAGCATCGCGGCGATCCGTGGCGAGCTGGTCCGGTCCCGGCAGCCGAGGTCGTGTTCGGCGTCGGCCCGGGTGGCCGGACGAACTGGTCGCCTCCTGTGGTCGCCGGGAGTCTGCGGTGACTCTCGGCCGCTCCTCGACGCGCGGCGACGACGGCTGACCGGGTACAACTGAAGGCGCCAGTCCCGCAGGCGGTCGGCCCGGGTCACGCACCCCCGCCGGTGGGTCGAGGCCCGAGTCAGGTCGGAAGGGGCGACCTTGCACCTGAGCGTGCGAGTGGACGGAGTGTATGTCGACCCGCTCGCCTATCTGGTAGACCGGCCGGAACGTCTGTGCTGTTGGCCCCTGGCAGCCTTCCAGGCGGCGCTGGTCGCGGGATGCGCAGCGCCAGAGCCTGGCCCCGGGGCGGGTCCCGGGACCAGCGCGACGAGCCAAGTCTTTGAGCCGGTGCCGAGCCGTGCTGAGCCGGAGTCGGGCGGCGCGGAGCCGGAGTCGGGGTGCTGAGCCCACGGGTCGTCAGGGCGGTGCTGAGCCCGGGTCAGGAGGCCGTGCACAGAGCCAGGTCAGGGCAGTGCTGGGCCAGTGCTGAAGCCGTGGGCCCGGCTCAGGTCGGGGTGGAGTGTGAACAGGTCGGGGCGGGGGTTGGGGAGAGAGAGGAGCGAGGGTTGGGGAGCTTGTACTTTATCGTCCGCAACAGGCCCCGGATGTCCGGGCTACAACGCACGCCCGTCGACGGGACTCCGGCCGGTGCCGCCTCCGGGTGGAACCCGAGCGGGTCGAGGGCCGGCCCACGATCGACGACTGTGGAGCACAACGGGCGGAGAAGCCGAACCAGAACGGCGCGGGGAGGACCAACCGTGGCAGTCGTCACCATGCGCGAGCTGCTGATCCAGCGTCCGCTTCGGGCACCAGACCCGACGCTGGAATCCCGAAGATGAAGCGCTCATCTTCACCGAGCGCAACGGCATCACCACATCATCGATCTGCAACAGACCCTCGACGCGTATCGATCAGCCTACGGAGTTCGTCAGGGCGCCGCGTGGCGCACAGGCGGCAACGTGCTGTTCGTCGGCACCGAAGCAGGCCCAGGGCTCGATCAGGACCAGGCCAGCGCGGTCGGGATGCCGTACGTGAACTGCCGCTGGCTCGGCGGCATGTGATCGCTGCCACCATGCAAGCGCCTGCAGCGCTCGAACTGCGGAGGCGATGGTGTCCTGGCGACCGACGTGCGCCCAGAAGGGGTCCTGCGGCGTATTGAGCGCAACGCAGCTGGGACGGAACCTGGGCGGCATCCGCGGCGCTGTGTGACCCGGCTGCCGGCCGCAGTCGCCGTCGTTACCCACAAGGGCATCGCAGCGACCGAGGCGCAAGTCAGCATCCGTGGTGGCGATCTCTTCGACACCAGCTGCGACCGGACCGAGGTCGACTACCCGATCCCGGCAACGACGACGCCATCCGGGCCGGGGAGCCTGCTCACCCGGATCGTCGCCGACGCGTGGCCAGGGGCTGCGGCAGCGGTGTGCATGCCTCCGGTGCGCCGGCAGAGGCGCGGCCACCATCTCGGCCAGCCCGGCCGACGAGAGCCACTGTTGGCCGAGTGGGAGCGGGAGCTTTGCTCGAGATCGACAACAGCCGGGCCGGAGCAGTGCCGAGGCGGTTCAGCCGCACCGACGGCGCCGCCGCGGCGGGCCCCGTCCGCCGGCAAGCCGGCCAGCTCAGCCCAGCTCCGCCCGGGCGGGTCGCAGGAGCGCCGGCGAGGAGCGCGCGGCACCGGTCCGAGTGAGGCCAGAGCGCGCTTTAGTCCGGCAGCTCGACCGTCAAAGGGCGAGGCCGAGGGCCACGACGCCGGCCGGAGTCGTCGCGAGCGGCAGCAGCCGAGGTCGACGCCAAACAGAGCCAAGCCGCAGCCTGAGGCAGAGCCCCGGGCTGGAGGCCCCCGGTTAGACGCCAGGTCACGGATCTCGGCGCGACGGCGACAGGAGCGGCGACCTGCGCACCGCGCCGGGACGCGAGGGTGCGACCACCACAGGATCAGCAGCACCAGAGTCAGGCCGCAACCTGCCGCCGGATCCGAGCTCGGCAAGCCGGTTGCGACGACGGCTTTCCGGTCGGCCCGATGTCCGAGGGCGCAGCGCTGGGCAAGGCGAGGGTGCGCGCCAGCGCCGAGCCGGCGACGGTGCCGAGGCCGCGACCACGACTGAGCCCGAGGACACGGCTGCGGCGATGCCGGGGCCCGCTGCGACCGCAGTCCGGCGCCGCGACCACGGTGGTCCCAGGCGACCCGACGACGGCTGATGCCGAGGCTGGCGCACCGACGCCGACGCCGGGCTGCGCGACACGGACGCCGCATGAGGCTGCTGCCGACCCAACGAACGAGACTTGCGGGAACCGCTCAGCGGCCCGGGACCGGAGAACTACAGAATCGAACCCGCTAGCGGGACCTGACTGGACGACACTGGCAACGGAGCGCAGCCAGGGCTACCACGGACACTGGAGGTCACGGCCGCTCGGGTCGGAACCCTCAGCGACGCCACCGGGGCCGGAATGATGGATTGCAGGAGACTGCATGCGGGAGGCGGGTGGCGACCTGGAGCGGGCCACGAAGCTGCTGCGTGAGGCTGGGAAGGCGGGGTCGAGAGCGGGGCCGGGCGCAGCGCCACCCAGGGCGTGGTGGACTACCTGCACCACCCGGCCCGAACGCTGCCGCCAGAAGCTGGGCGTGCTCGTCGAGCTCGACTGTGAGGACTCGGACTTCGTGGCCGAGACCGACGCAGAGTTCCAGCGCCCTCGCCCATGAGATCGCCCTCACATCGCCAGTGGCCAACCCGAGCTACATCCGGCGCGAGAGTCCCCGACGCACGTGGTCAAGAAGGAGGCGAGGAGATCTACGTGCAGCCAGTGAGGCGAAGCCGCGAGCACATCGTCGATAAGATCGTCGAGGGCAAACTCAACGACTACTACAAGCGGTCGTCCCTGCTCGACCAGCCGTACATCCGCTGCGACGACGGCAGTCCGATCACCAGGGCCTGCTCGACGGCTGTCTACCTCGACCAAGTCCGCGAAGCAGGTGCTGCATCGCTTCGCCCGGTTCAAGGTCGGAGAAGGCGCCACAGCTTCACGTTCCCGCCCTAGCCATGGCACAACGGACCCCCCTGCGGCACTGGAGGAACCATGGCATTTCTGATGGCGCGGGACGGCTGGCTCGCCGCTCGAGGCGCGGGACAGCGGCGTGAAGTTCGGCGCGTCGTGGTGAAGCTGTCGGGGAGGGCAGTTCGCTGACACCAGCGTCGGGTTCGGCTCGACTACGGCGAGGATCAACGACGCGACGTCAGCGCGTGCTGGTCGAGTGTCCTCGATCTGGGCGTGCAGGTCGCGGTATGGTCAGCGGGGGCAACATCGTTGCGGCGGGTCGGCGCGCCGGAGCGCGCGGGATGGACCGGGCCAGGCCGACCACTGGGCTGGGGACTGTCATGAGACTGCCTGGCCTCAGGACGCGCCTCGAGCGCCGCGGAGATGTGACCAAGTCCAGACGGCGATCAGATGTGTCCAGGTCGCGGAGCCGTACATCCGCGCGCCGGGCCGTCGCCGCCTGGAGAAGGGGCGCATCGTGATCTCGGGGCCAGCATGGGCGCGCGCCTGCTTCTCAGACCGACACCGCGCCGCCCAGCGGTCGCTGGAGATCGGCGCCGCAGGCCATCCTGATGCGCCAAGAAGCTGAAGTCGACGGGGTCCACGACGCCGATCCCGAAGCGCCCAGGCGCTGCAGTTCCTCTGGATCGAGCTACCTGGAGGCGATCCGGCGCGAGCTGCGGGTGATGGACACCACCGCGCTGTCGTTGTGCAAGGATCACGACCTGCCCATCATCGTGTTCAGACCTGCTGACCGGGGAGGCAACGGCATCCGGCGGGCGGTGTGCGGCGAGCCGATCGGCTGACTGATGGTCGGCTCCGGACGACGCCTTCGAGGGCGGGCGAGGGCGCAAGCGAGGGAGCGAGGTGATCCGAGAGGACGCTCCGGCAGGCCGGGCTTACAGATGCAGGCCAGGCGATCCGAGGTGGCCAGAGGAGGAGTTCAGCGGGATCCCGCACCGGCCGAGAGCCAGCCCGGCCTGGTCAGCTCACCTCCAGGTCGACTACTACGGCACCCCCGACCCCGCTCCAGCGCCAGCACTGCCAAACAGCTCTCGCCCCAGGCCACTGCGCTGGTCGTCTCGCCGTACGACGCGCGACGCCACCTCTCGATCGAGAGGCGATCACGCAGCTCCGACCCTGGGCATCAGCCCAGCCAGCGACGGCCAGGTCATCTCCGCCTGGCTGCTTCCACCAGCTCACCGAGGAGCGGCGCAAGGAGTACGTGAAGCTGGCCAGCGCAAAGGCCGAGTGAGGCGCGGACGGCAGCATCCCGCAACGTCCGCTCCGGCACGAAGGCGCGACTGGAGCGCCTGGAGCGCGACGGCGAGATCTCCCGGAACTTTTGAGCTGCGCCGGGACACGAGCAGCGCCACTCCAGGGCATCACCGACAGGGCCAGTGTGGCAGAGTCGACGCACCCTGCTCCAGCACTGGAGGCGGCGGGAGCTGCTCGAGGTCCTGAGGCGTCGTTGGCTGAGCCCGCCCCGATCGACTGCCAGGAGCCGGGGGCCGGGATGCCGTGATCGTGAGCCGGGCGCCCGGGCCGGGCGGAACCTGCCCCTGGCCATCGTCACCCGCGCTTTGCCGCTGGCCGGGGTGCTGATCGGCACCACTGGTGCGCTGTCGCGGCGCTGTTCGTGGTCTTCCACCGCTCCGGGATCGTCACCCTGGCCCTCGCTGGGCGGCTGCTCTGCCAACCGTGCTGCGGGCGCGGGCGACCCGCCCGGCCGCGGCCGGTGAGTTACCTGGCCCATGGGGGCGCTGCCTGGTCGATCGGGGCTACCGGAGGGACCGTGCGCTGTCGCTGGCGTTCGGGCTGCTGGCGACCCTCACGAGCCGCGTTCGGCGTGGTACACCTGGTCGACCCGGGCGGCACCGAGGTCACCCGCAACGTCGCCGCCACCGTCTTCGCGGTCAAAGGTCTACGTGCCGATTCATGGCCGCCCACCTGTCGCTGGTCCAAGTCTGGACCGGACCGACACTACGACCGGCGCCCTGCTGGTTTACCGCCAGGTCCGCAAGATGGTGGTCTCGGGCACCGCCGCCCACGCCGCCGGGGCGACCGCGTCGGCCGCCACGCGGTCGCCCCCAGGTCTCCGCCCGGCAGGTCCTGGGAGGGGGCGATCGAGCGGCCTCGACCTGCCGCCTGCGCGGGGGCGTTCCTGCTGCCGCTAGGGAGCCGACTGGACGCTCGCCTCCGGGCCTGGTCTGGCCGCGGCCACCTGCGTGGTGGCTGCCGCTCGGGGACCTGTCGGGTCGATGCTCAAGCGCGACCTGGCGGTCAAGGACATGGGCTCGATCCGCACCCGGCCCGCCGGCGGCGGTGCTCCGACCGGATCGACGCCCTGCAAATGTTCATGGCCCCGGTGCTGTACTACGTGCTGGCCAGAAAAGCTTCAACCTGGTCCACGCCCTGCGCCATCATCGCACAGCGACCTTGACCCCGGGCAGCTGGAGGCGCTGGTCGCCGAGGCCGGCGAGGCGCCCTACCGGGCCCGCCAGCTGGTCCCACTGGCTGGACGGGCGGCGCCGGCCGGAAACCGCAGACCGCATGACAGGCCTGCCCGGTCGCTGCGGGCGCGACTGTCGGAGCAGGTTCGCCGCGGCCGGGGCTGACCTCGACCAGCGCCAGGCCCGGCGACGACGGCTGGACCGGGGACTTCCTGTTCCGCCTGCCCGGTGGGGACGCGGTCGAGTCGGTCCTGATGCCTGTCCCGCCAAGCGAGCTCAAGCCCCGCGACTGGGGACTGGGAGAGGCGCCAGGGTCGAGGCCCGCAGGCCAGGCGCCCCAGAGGAGGGTCCGGGCGACCGTGTGCGCTCTGAGCCAGGCCGGATGCGCCATGGGGTGCACCTTCTGCGCCACCGGGCAGTTCGGGTTCACCAGGCACCTGTCGGCCGGGGAGATCGTCGAGCAGGTGGCCAGGGGTGTCGACGCTGCTGCCGGAGCTGCGGCCGGGACCGGAGGCGCCGGACCACCTGACCAACGTGGTCTTCATGGGGATGGGGGAGCCGCTCGCCAACCAGGGAGGCCACCTGGGGGGCGGCCTACCGGCTCCACCAGGGGTTCGGGCTGTCGGCCAGGGCCATCACCATCTCGACGGTCGAGGCTGGTCCCCGGGATCGCGGCGGGCGGCCGCCGAGCCGCTCCGGTCAACGCCTGGCCGATCTCCATCCACGCCGCCGACGACGCGACCCGCGACCGGCTGGTCCCGGTCAACCGCACCTGGCCGATCGCCGAGCTGCTGGACGCCATCCGCGACTACGTGACCGCAACCCGGCGCGGGTCTCGTTCAGATAACGCGCTGATGGACAGGGTGAACGACGACCTGGAGCAGAGCCGCGCGGCTTGGAGCCGACTGCTGAGCCCGCTGCGGGTCCCCGGCAGCGGCGCACGCCACCTCACGTCAACACTCATCCCCTACAACCCGACCCCGGCATCGGGTTCTCCCCGCAAATCACAGGCGGCCGTCCGCCACTTCCGGGACACGGTCGCCGCCTCCGGGGTCCCGGTCAGCGTCCGCGCCAACCCGCGGGGTCGGCATCGACGCCGCCTGCGGCCAGCTCCGCACCACCGCCGGCCGTCCCGGCCGAGGTCTCTCTGACCGGAGGTCGAGGCCTGACCCATCCCCGGTCCTCCCGCAGACGACGTTGGCCCAGGCCGCCGGGTCCTCCCAGTGGCGGACGGGCCTGGCGCCGACCCGGGGAGACGCTGTGACCCGGCCAACCGGTGTGGCCGTGCGCTCGGATCGACCGGGTCGGTCAGGGAGCAGGCGCTGGACGTGATCCGGCGGGCCCCAGAGCGGTTCCGGGTGGTGGCGCTGGCCGCCGGACGCTCGGCGGACAAGCTGGCCGCCCAGGCTCGCGAGCTGCGCCCGGCCGTGGTCGGCCTGGTCGACGGGCGCTCGGCGGCCGGCCTGGCCGCCGAGCTGCCGCCCGCTGCCGCCTGGCCGTCGGCCCCGAGGCGGTGGCCGAAGCTGGCCGCCGCCGAGGACGCCGACGTGGTCCTCAACGGCGTCACCGGCTCGGTCGGCCTGGCCCCGACGCCTGCGGGGCGCTGGAGTCAGGCGCCGCCTCGCCCTGGCCAACAAGGAGAGCCTGATCGTCGGCGGGGAGCTGGTCACCGGCATGGCAAGCCGGGCCAGATCGTCCCGATCGACTCCGAGCACTCGGGCTCGCCCAGTGCCTGCGGGCCGGCCGCCCGCAGGAGGTGGCCACGCCTGGTCGTCACCGCCTCCGGTGGGCCGTTCCGTGGGACGCTCGGCGGCCGACCCGGCCGACGTCACCCTCGGCCGAGGCCCTGGCCCACCCGACCTGGGCGATGGGCCCGGTGATCACCGTCAACTCGGCCACCCCCTGATGAACAAGGGCCTCGAGGTGATCGAGGCGCACTGCTGTTCGAGCGTGCCGTACGACCGCATCGAGGTCGTCGTCCACTCCCAGAGCGTCGTCCACGCCATGGTGGAGTGGTGCGACGGCTCCACCGTGGCCCAGCTCTCCATGCCCGACATGCGGCTGCCGATCGGGCTCGCCCTCGGCTGGCCCGACCGCGACGAGCGGCCGGTGGGCCGGATCGACTGGACACGGGCGGCCACCCTCGGAGTTCCAGCCCGTCGACCGGGCCACCTTCCCCTGTTCGACCTGGCTGTGCGCGCCGGCCTCGAGGGCGCCACCGCCCCGGCCGCCCTGAACGCCGCCAAGCGAGGAGGCGGTGGCCGCCTTCCTTGCGGGCCGCCTGCCGTTCCCGGCATCGCCGAGGTGGTGGGCGAGGTGGCATCGAGGACGGCACCGGCCTCGGCCGTCGCTCGACCTGGACGCCCTGCTCGCGACCGAGCGGTGGTCTCGCGACCTCACGCCCGTACACTGGTCGAGGACCGATCACCCCGGGGAATCGATGACCAGCCTGCTCGGCATCACGCTCTTCGTACTCGCCCTCATGCTGGCCATCTTCCTGCACGAAGGCGGGCGCTACGACCGCCAAGCTGTTCGGGATGAAGGTCGAGCGGTTCTTCCTCGGCTTCGGCCCGACCATCTGGTCCTTCCGCCGGGGCAGAGACCGAGTACGGCATCAAGGCCTTTCCGCTTGGCGGCTTCTGCAAGATCGCCGGCATGAGCCCGTACGAGAACGACGGCAACTTCCTGGAGGAGGACCGGTCGGCCGACCCGGCGGCCACCCCGACCCCGCCGGAGCGGCAGTTCCGCAACAAGCCGGCCTGGCAGCGGTCCATCGTGCTCGCCGCCGGGTCGATCACCCACTTCATCGTGGCCATCCTGCTCATCTGGATGGTGCCGGTGGCCATCGGCATCGGCACCGGCCAGGTCGCCACCACGATCGACAACACCGTCGCCCTGGACGGAGGACAGCGCAGCTCAGCCAGCCCCAGATCGCCGGCCTCAGGTCCGGCGACCAGATCGTGGCCGTGGCCGGCACCCCGGTCTCGACCTTCTGAGCAGCTGCGGGCCGTCCTCCAGAGCAAGGGCGACCAGCCCATCACCATCGAGTACGTGCGCGACGGTGAGCGGCGGTCCGCCACCGTGACCCCGGTCAATCAGAACGGCCGCGGGTTCCTCGGCTTCCAGCCGAGCGAGGAGACTGCAGGCGCATCGGCGTGCTCGCGGCCATCCCCGAGTCGATGAAGCTGTTCTGGGACACCACCGTGGCCACCGTCAAGGGCCTTGGCGGCTTCGTCACCGGGCTGGCCGACCGGATCAGCGCGCCCCGAGCCGGCCCCCGCCGGCAGTGGGAGCGGTGGCGGCGGGGTGCGCGGCGGCGGCCCTATCGGCATCGTCGGCATCACCCGGCTGGCCGGCCAGGCCGTCGGCCAACAACCAGTGGGCGATCTTCATCGCCATCCTGATCCAGCTCAACATCGTCGTCGGGGTGTTCAACCTCCTGCCCCCTGCCCCCGATGGACGGCGGCTACCTCGCCTTCGTGCTCTGGCAGGTGGTGACCAGGCGCGAGGTCGACCTGCGCAAGGTCGTGCCCGTGGCCGCCCTGATCGTGGGCCCGCTGGTGATGCTGACGGTGGGCCTGGTCTGGCTCGACATCACCAACCCCGTCCCCTATCCGTTCCGATAAAGGAGCCCCTGGTGGCCTTCCCGCTCGAGTTGACCGACCTGGCGGCAGGCGTCGGTCGGCGGCGCTCGCCGGATCAACGTCGGCAGGGTCGCGGTCGGCGACGGTGCCCCCATCACCGTCCAGTCGATGACCATCACCATGACCGCCGACATCAACGCGCACCCTGCAGCAGATCGCCGAGCTGGCCGCCACCGGCTGCGACATCGTGCGGGTGGCCGTCCCCGGCCGCCGGACGACGCCGACGCCGCTGCCCGCGATCGCCGCCAAGTCGACCGATCCCGGTGATCGCCGACATCCACTTCCAGTGGAAGTACGTCGTGCGCCGCCATCGAGGCCGGCTGCGCCGGCGGTCCGCATCAACCCCGGCAACATCAAGCAGAGCGACGACAAGGTGAAGCTGAGTCGCCCAGCGCGGCGCAGGACCCGCGGCATCCCGATCCGGATCGGGGTCAACGCCGGCTCGCTCGAGAAGGCGACTGCTGGCCAAGCACGGCAAGCGCCACGCCCGAGGCGCTGGTCGAGTCGGCGCTGTTCGAGGTCGGCATCCTCGAGGAGCACGGCTTCCGGCGACATCAAGATCTCGGTCAAGCACCAGCGACCCGGTGGTCGATGATCGCGCGCCTACCGGCTGCTCGCCGACCAGTGTCGACTACCCGCTGCACCTGGGCGTGACCGAGGCCGGCCCACGCTCCAGGACGGGATCGTCAAGTCCGCGCGTGGCGCATCGGCACCCTGCTCGCCGAGGGCATCGGCGACACCATCCGGGTGTCGCTCGCCGCCCCGCCGGTCGAGGAGGTCAAGGCGCGGCAACGCCGATCCTGGAGTCGCTCGGCCTGCGGCCAGCGCAGCTCGACGCTGGTCGCCTGCCCGTCCTGCGGGCGGGCCGAGGTCGACGTGTCTCACCTGGCCAACGCCGGTCGAGCGCAGCGCATGGCCGAGATCGACGCCCCGATGCGGGTCGCGGTCATGGGCTGCGTCGTCAACGGCCCCGGCGAGGCCCGCGAGGCCGACGTCGGGGTGGCCTCCGGCAACGGCAAGGGCCAGATCTTCCGCCACGGCCAGGTGATCGCACCGTCCCGGAGGCCGAGATCGTCGACGCCCTGATGCACGAGGCCAAGCTGCTGGCCGAGGAGTACCGGATGATCCGGCGGCGGGCCGGGTGTCCCCGAGGTCGTCCGGAGCTGAGGTGCTGCGGAGCTGGACCGGCGGCGACGACCGGGCTCGGCAGGCGGCGCGGCCGTCCCGCCTCAAGGTGCGGCCCATCGGCCGCGAGGACCAGCCCTGGCCCCTGAGGCGCTGGCCCGCAACCCGGTCAGGGACGTCTTCATCGCCAGCCGCATCCTCCACGACGGCGCCCTGACCTCCCTCGGCCCCAGCCCCTGTGGGGGCGCGTTCGACGAGCCGCCTGCGCGGCCTGCTCCACGTCGGCCCCAACCTGGTCCCGGCCACCGACGACGATGCCGCCTGCGAGGCCCTGGCCACCGCCGCCGGCGGCCTCCCACCCGACCCGCATGGTGGTCGGCGAACGCCAGACGGTCGAGCTCCTGTGGTCCCTCATCGGCCCCAGCTTCCCCGCCCCGCGAGGTCCGGCGCCACCAGTTCGTCTACGCCGTCGACCCCGACCGGCTGGCCCGCGACCATGCCCGGGTCCCGGGCCGCGCCCGCCTCGCCGAACGGTCCGACGAGGACCGGGTGCTCCAGCTGTCCGCCGCCATGTACACCGAGGAGATGGGCGAGAACCCGATGGCTACGACCCGACGACGGCTACCCGCCGCCGCGTCCGCATGCTCATCTCCCGCGGCTGGACCTACGTCTACGAGGCGGCCGGCCAGCTCCAGTTCAAGATGGACGTCGGCTGCGCCAGCAATCTCACCGCCCAGATCCAGGGCGTCTACGTCCCCCGACCTCCGCGGCCGCGGCGTCGGCACTCACCGCCATGTCCGCCTGCTGCGACCTCGCGCTTCGACCGCCATCCCAACCTGTCGCTGTACGTCAACGACTTCAACACCCCGGCGGTCGCCCCTCTACGAGCGCATCGGGTTCCAGCGCGAGCCCTACGACTTCCAGACGATCATGCTGCCCTAGCGGCGGGTCGCCGCCGGAAGTTGTCCACAACTTTGCCTTGTGCCGCCCAGGGGGCTGTGACGGCGCCGTAGCGTGCCGTTCATGGCGACCCCAACGAACTCGACGACGGCAGGGTCCGGCCCCGAGCCTCCCGAGGTTCCCGGCCTTCGCGGGACCCATGGGTTCCTGGTGCACCGGCCGGTGCGGGCGCATCCGCCACCGGTGCCCGCGACCGAGCTGTCGGTCGCGGCCCTGCCGGCGGTCGGGTCGAGCGTCTCGGCCGCCGCTGGTTGGCTGCAGTACCTGGTGCCGCTGCTCGGGAGCGGCGGGTCGGTCGCGTTCCTGTTCGCGGTGCCTGGGCCTCGGCCCGTGTGGCTGGTCGCCCTGATCGTCGGCGCCGCCGCCGCCTCGGTGCTGGCGGGACTGGGGCTCCGCCTGGTCGAGCGCCGCGCCGCCCGCCGGGCCAGGCGCCGCGACCGGTCCCGCTACCTGGCCCACCTCGAGCAGGTCGCGTCCCAGGCCGACCACTCTGGCCGCCACCCAGCTCGCCGTCGCCGAGCACCTCCACCCAGGCCCGCCGGCGCTCTGGGCCATCGTCGACAAGACCGACCGCCTCTGGGAGCGTCGCCCCGCCGACGCCGACTTCCTCACGGTGCGGGTCGGCCGCGGCCCCGGCGCCCCTCGCCGCCAGGGCCCGCCTCGACCCCGCCGGCGGCCCCCTTGTGGAGCACGACCCGGAGCTGCTGCAAGCGGCGGAGGAGGTCGTCCGCCGAACGGCCTGGCTCCCCGGCGCCCCGGTGGTCGTTCCGCTCCGCCAGCTCGGCGTCCTCGCCCTGACCGGGCCACCGGCCGGCACGCGCGCGCCCTCGCCCGTTCGCTGCTGTGCGAGCTCGCCGCCTTCCACGCTCCCGACGACCTCAGGATCGAGGCGATCCATCCCCCAGCGCCCGCCCCGCGTGGGAGTGGACGACCTGGCTGCCCCACGCCCGCGACCCGACCACCGCCGGCGGCCAGCCTCAGCCTGCGCTGTTGACCGGTGCCCGCGCCGACGCCGGTCCGTATCTCGTCGCGATCCTCGACCGAACCGAGCCGGGCCAGGCGGCGACCCTTCGCCGGCGGAGCCGGGGAGCGGCGCACCGTCGGGGCACGCCGGGGAGGCGAGGGTCGCGGAGCTGCTCCAACGCTCCCGCGGCGGGGGTCAGCCGTCATCTGGCTGGCCGAGACCACCGCCGGCGTGAGCGCCGTCCGAGATCTCGATGCGCGTTCGCCTCGACGACGATGGCTTCGCCACCCTCCAGGAGACCACCCCGGGCGGCCACCGGGTCAACGGCATCCGGACCGACACCGCGGGCCTTCCTTCTGCGAGGCCCTCGCCCGTCGCATGGCCCCACTCCGGCTCGAGCCCCCACCCTCGACACGCGCCGCGCGCAGGTCCCGTCCGCCTCCTCGGACCTTCTCACGACCGACCGGACGGACCTGGTCACGGGTGCGACCGCGTCCTCGATCCGAGCTGCTCAGGGTGCCGGTCGGCGTCACCGTGCGTGGGGATCCGGTCCTGCTGGATCTCAAGGAGGCGGCCGAGGACGGCATCGGGCCGCACGAGGCTGGTGGTTGGGGCCACAGGTTCGGGCAAGAGCGAGCTGCTGCGCACGGTTGTCGCCGGTCTGGCCGCCACCCACCCGCCCGACCAGCTCGCCTTCGTGCTGGTCGACTTCAGGCGGCGCCGCCTTCGCCGACCTGGGCCCCGCTCCCGCAGGTCGCGGGCCTCATCACCAACCTGCAGTCCGACCTGTCGATGGTCGACCGGGCCCTGGCCGCCCTCCAGGGCGAGCTGGCCAGGCGCCAGCGGCTCCTGCACCTGGCCGGCAACCAGCCCGACCTGCGTGCCTACACCGGCGCGTCGTGCGACCGACCCACGGCTGGAGCCGTTGCCCTGGCTGCTCATCGTGGTGGACGAGTTCGGCGAGCTGCTGACCGCCTCGCCCCCCGAGTTCCTGGACCTGTTCAGCGCCATCGGCCGGGTCGGGCGCAGCCTCGGCATGCACCTTCTGCTCGCCTCGCAACGCCTCGACGAGGGCCGCCTGCGCGGCCTCGACGGCCACCTCCGGTTCCGGATCTGCCTCCGCACCTTCAGCGCCGCCGAGTCCACCGCGGTCCTCGGCGTCCCCGACGCCTACCACCTGCCCGCAGCCCCCGGCTCGGCCCTGATCAAGGTGGACGCGTCCTCGCCCGTCGCTTCACCGCCGCCCTCGTCTCCACACAGCCTGGTCAGCCCGGGGCCGGCCGGGGACCGACCTCGAGGACCTGGTCGGCCATCTGGCCGGGGACCGCCGACCGCATCCATCAGGTGTGGCTTCCGCCACTCGCCGCGAGGTCGCCCTGGGTCCGCTGCTGCGCGACGCGGAGCCGGGCTGGCTCCGGGTGCCGGTCGGGGTCGTTGACCGGCCGCGCGAACAGGCGCAGGAGCCGCTGGTCCTGGACCTTTCGGGAAGCGCCGGGCACCTGGCGGTGGTCGGGGCGCCGAGGACCGGCAAGAGCACGTTGCTCTGCACGGTCGTGGCTGCCCTGGCCGCCCGCTGCCCGCCCGACGAGGTGCAGGCCTACGCCGTGGACCTCGGCGGCGGGCTCCTCCATCGACTGCGCGACCTGCCGCACGTCGGGGCCGTGTGCGGGCCCCGCGATGCCGAGCGGGCCCACCGCCTGGTCCGTGAGCTGCGGTCCGTGATCCTCGAGCGCGAACGGCGCTTCCGGGACCTGGGCGTCGGACTCGATGGCCTCCTGGCATGCAGCTTCGCCGGGAGGGTCTCGACCTCGGCGGCTTCGGAGAGGTGTTCCTGCTGATCGACGACTGGGCGGCGTTCGTCCATGAGCTGCCCGAGCTGGAGGCCGAGGTCGCCGGAGCTGGCCGCGTCGGGTCTGCGCTACGGCGTCCACCTCGTCCTGGCCGCCAACCGCTGGGCCGAGCTGCGGCCCGGCCTCCGCGAGAACCTCGGCGGCCGCCTCGAGCTTCGACTCAACGACCCGCTGGAGTCCGAGCTCGGCCGGTCGGCGGCGCGCGGCCCTGCCCATGGTGCCGGGCCGCGGCCTCACGCAGGCCGGCCTCCAGTTCCCAGGCCGCCCCTCCCGCCCGGCGGGCGCCATCCTCGGCCGTGCCATGGCGAGCCGCGGCGGCACGGTCGCGCCCCCGCTCCGGCTCCTGCCCACGCTGATCGGGGAGTCGGTCCTGAGGACCGCCGACCCAGCCGCCGACGGAGCACCGGCGGGGCTGCCGTTCGCCGTCGAGGAGCATCGCCTGGAACTGGTCCGGCTCGACCTGTTCGTGGGGTCGCCACACCTGCTCGTCCTTGGTGACGCCGAGTGCGGCAGAGACCAGCCTGCTCCGGCTCATCGCCAGGCAACTGGCCGCCCGATATCCGCCGAGGAGGTCGCCCTGCTGGTCGTCGACCTGCGACAGGGACTGCTCGACCTGACCGCGCTGCCGAACCTGGCCGGCTACGCCTGCACCCCGGCAACGGTCGCCCAGACGGTGGAGCACCTGCACCGCGAGCTGACCGACCGCACCCCGGCCGACCACCAACCTCTCACTCTGGGCCCGTGGCGCCGGCCCGGCTGCCCGACCAGCTGGTGGCGTCGCCGAACGGGTCCCGGAACTCGCCCGCAGGCCGCGTCCCCAGGCTGGCCGGGCCGGTCGGGGTGGGTCGGGGGCCGCGGCGTATGTCGTGCTGGTTGACGACGACGATCTCCTGCCGGCATCGGCCGGGAGCCTGCTGCTTCCGCTGCTGGACCTGCTCGGGCTGGGCCGCGAGCTGGGGTTGCATCTGGTTCTGGCCCGCCGGGTCGCCGGGGCCGCCAGGGCGGCGTTCGAACCGGTCTTCCAGCGGCTCCGGGAGCTCGGGGGCCGGGGCTGGTTCTGAGTGGCGATCCCGGCGAGGGACCGCTCCTCGGCGGTCAGAAGGCGGCCCACCTTCCTCCCGGTCGAGGGTTCCTCGTCCGGTCGCGTCGGCCGCCGACCCTCGTGCAGGTTCTCTACAGCCCGCCGGGCCGATCCGCTGAGGGGAGACTCCGGAGCGGGTGAAGCGCGGCCGGAGGGGTGGGTGGGGAGGAGGGTAAATGCGCAGGCCAGGGCCGTCAAATTGGTTGCTGGTTGGCGTCACGAGTGCTATCTTGCACCCTGTTGACGTATGGCCGTCCGGCCTGTTGCCAGGTCAGGCACCGGTGAGGGCGAAGTGGGCATTGCGCCCACTTCTGTGTTGTCAGGGGCCGGCGGCGCGGCGACGAGGTGGAATGGTGCCGCTACCGAGAGGGCGAGCAGCAACGCGCGACATGTGAGGGAGGTCGGTGAGCGTGACGGCGCTTCCTTCGCATGTCCAAGAGCTGGCCGACCGGGTGGCCACCGGCCACGGGGTCGAGGTGCTGAGCTGGCCCTCCGCGGCCAGGGCCGCGGGCGGGTGCTGAGCGTGATCATCACGACGCCGAGGAGCCGGTCGAGGCCGACGTCGTCGAGGTGGTCTCCAAGGACCTGTCGCGCGCGCTCGACCAGGACGACCCGGTCGCCGGCAGCTACACCCTCGAGGTGAGCACTCCTGGGCTCTCGCGTCCGCCTCCAGACCCGCCCGGGACTTCCGCCGCCAGCGCGGTCACGAGGTCAGCATCGTCCGGGGCGGTCGGCGGACACCGCCGAGGGCGTCCCCGGCGAGACACCGGTGCAGGGTGTGGTCGTCGACGCCGACGACCGAGGCGGTCACCCTGGAGGTGGACGGCAGCCAGGTGAGGATCCCGCTGTCCGAGGTGGTTCAGGGGAAGGTGGTGTTGCCGGTGGTGACGCGCAGCCGCACCCGACCAGGAGCCACCAGCAATGGAGGACGGCGACGTGAAGATCCCGATCGACGAGCTGCGCTTCCTCGAGCGTGAAGGGCATCGCACTCGAGACGGTGCATCAGCGCGCTCGAGAGCGCCCTTGCCGCCGCCTACAAGCGCCAGCCCCAACCGCGCCAGGGGCGCGGGTGGTGGTGGACCGCGACAGCGGCGACGCGACCGTGTTCGCCCAGGAGCTGGACGACGAGGAGCAGGTCATCCGCGAGTGGGAGGACACCCCTCCGACTTCGGCGGATCGCCGCGGTCACCGCCAAGCGGGTGATCATGCAGCGCCTGCGGGGCCGAGCGCGACGTGACCTTCGGCGAGTACGAGGGCGCGTCGGCGACATCGTCACCGGCATCGTGCAGCAGCGCGACCAGCGCCACATCTCGGTCGACCTGGGCAAGATCGAGAGGCCGACCCGCCCCATTCCGAGCAGGGTGCCGAGCGAGCACTACCAGCACAACGACCGGCTGAAGGTTATGTACGTGACCGACGTCGTCCGGTCGGCCAGAGGACTGCGGGTGGTGGTGTCGCGGACCCACCCCAACCTGATCAAGCGCCTGTTCGAGCTGGAGGTGCCCGAGATCGCCGAGGGCATCGTCGAAGATCACCAACGTCGCCCGGGAGCCGGGGCACCGGACCAAGATCGCCGTCCGCAGCCACGAGCCCGGGGTCGACCCCAAGGGCGCCTGCGTCGGGGCCCGCGGGTCGCGGGTGCGCATGTGGTGGTCAACGAGCTGCGCGGTGAGAAGATCGACATCGGTAGTCCTGGTCGGAGGACGCGGCCCAGTTCGTGGCCGAGGCGCTCTCGCCGGCCAAGGTGAAAGCGTGCAGATCGTACGAGCAGGGGCGGACCGCGCACGTGGTGGTCCCCGACTACCAGCTCTCGCTCGCCATCGGCAAGGAGGGGCAGAATGCCCGGTTGGCGGCAAGGCTGACCGGCTGGCGGATCGACATCGTGAGCGAGAGCCAGGCCGCCGAGCAGGCGAGCCAGGGCCAGCGGCGCTGACGAGCGGGAGGCGGGCATGGTGCGAACGGTGGAGGAGGTGGGAATGCGCAAGCGGTCACCAGGCGTTGCAGGTGATGAGGCGGAGTCCGGGCGTGCGAGCGTCCAGGCGACGACTCGGCAACAGATGCCAATGCGGCCACGCGGCGGGCCGGTGCGAGCCGAACGCCGCGGCGGACCCGTGTGGTGTGCCGGGCGACGACCGCGAAGCGTACCCTCCCATCGGATCGTGCGTTCGCCGGCCGGGACGGTCACCTACGACCCGACCGGGAAGGCGGCCGGTCGTGGCGCCTATCTGTGCGGGCAGCCAGAGTGCCTGGACATGGCGGTGCGGCGGCGCGGCATCCAACGGAGCCCTGAAGGTGACCGACACGGTGGCGGCCAGCGCCGCCGTCGAGGCACTGAAGAACCGGAATGTTGAGCGAGCGGGTCGCGCTGGCCGGTCGGCCCTCCCACTCGAGCGATGACGAGGAAGTGAGATCTGGTTGGAGCAACCCGCGGGTGTCATGAGATCGCCAAAGAGCTTGGGGTCCCGTCCAAGGACCTGCGTTGCCAAGCTGTCCTCCATGGGGGTGGAGGCCAAGGCCATTCGTCGACGGTAGACCCAGGACGTGGCCGACAAGCTGCGTTCGTCGGCAGGCGGAGGCCGCCCGGCGCGGACCGGCCAGATCCCGGCAGGACCAGGGCGACCGTCCGCGCGGCAGACTCGTACCGCCGGCGCTGGCGCCGGCCAGGAAGTCGGCAGGCCAGGCCCGTTCTCAGGCAGTCCGGGGCCGGACAGGCGCGACCCGCCCAGCCGGGCGCGGGCCAGTCGGGCGTCGAGCAGCCGGGGTGCCGGACAAGAGCCGTCCTGGCGCAGCCGGGCGTCGGTCAGGCCACGTCCGGCCAGCCCGGTGCCGACAGCGCCCGGGACAGCCGGGTGCCGGTCAGGCCCGCCCTGGGCAGCCGGGCGCCGGGCAGCCGCGACCTGGCAGCCAGGGGCAGCCGCGACCTGTGGTCGCGATGGCAAGCCCGCCGCCGCCTCGGGGCTTCGTCCGCTCCCGCCCGGGGCGCGGCCGCTGCCTCCGGTGACCGTCCGCTTCCCGGCGCGCGCGGCCCATTGGCCGCGACGGCAAGCCGCTGCCGCCCGGGGCTGTCCGCTTCCGCCGGGCGTGCGCCCGCTCCCCTGAGCGCGGCCGCTGCCGCCCGGCGCCCGGCCCGGTCGGCCGGGACGGCCGATCCGCTTCCGCCAGGTGCCCGTCGGTCGGGCCTCGGCGGCCGCCCGCTGCCCCCGGCGCCCGCCCGGCCCCGCCGGGCGCTGGGCGTCCAGGCATGGGCCAGCGCCAGGACCTCGCCAGGGGCCGGCGGTCGACCCGGCATGGGTCAGGTGGCCGCCCCGGCGGTCCCGGCCAGCCCAGCGCGCGTGGTGGACAGCCTCCGGACAGGGCCGCCCCGGCGGTCCCGGTGGCGGCGCCGGCCGTCCTGGCGGCTACGGCAGCCGTCCGGGTGCCCCGGCGGCGGGACCGGTCGTCCCGGCGTCGGCGGTCGTCCTGGTGGTCCCGGTGGCGGCGGTGGCGTCCCGGCGGCCCGGGCGGCGGCGGTGGCCGTCCCGGCTGGCGGTCGTCCCGGTGGTCCCGGTGGCGGTCTCGGCCGTCCCGGTGGCTGCCGCTTCGGGGCCGCGGCGCGATCCCAGAAGCGCTGCCGGCGGGCGTCGCCGTGAAGAGTTCGAGGCCATGGGCGCTCCCGACCATCGAGGCCAACCCCGACATCTCGGTCGAGGGTCTGGTCGGCGTCTCCGCGCGGAGGTCACCGTGCAGGACTTGGCCGACCGGCTCAACGCTACTCCGCCGGGGACCTGATCCGCGTGCTCATGCAGATGGGCGAGATGCTCACCGCCACCCAGTCGATGTCCGACGAGGCGGTGGCTCCTGCCGGCCGAGGAGATCAGGCCTCGGATCGAGGTCGTCGCACCCGAGCGAGGCCAGACGCCCTCCAGGAGATCGAGGGCTGGGAGGACACCGAGGCTCGACCAGGACGACGAGGACCTGCGTCCCCGCCGCCGGTGGTGACCGTCATGGGTCACGTCGACCACGGCAAGACCAAGCTGCTCGACGCGATCCGCAACGACCAACGTGGTCGCCGGCGAGGCCGGTGGCATCACCCAGCACATCGGTGCCTACCAGGTCACGTCGAGCAGACGACGGACCGGCGCGATCACCTTCATCGACACCCCGGGCCACGAGGCGTTCACCGCCATGCGTGCCCGCGGTGCGCAGGTCACCGACATCGTGGTGCTGGTGGTCGCGGCCGACGACGGCGTCATGCCGCAGACGGTCGAGGCGCTCAACCACGCCAAGGCGGCCGAGGTGCCGATCGTGGTGGCGGTCAACAAGGTCGACAAGGAGGACGCCAACCCGGCCAAGGTCGCGCCAGCAGCTGACCGAGTACGGCCTGGTGGCCGACGGAGTACGGCGGCAGACACCAGTTCGTGGACGTGTCGGCCGCAAGAGCCAGCAGAACTCGACGACCTTGCTCGAGACCGATCCTGCTGGTCGCCGACGTCGAGCTGAACCTCAAGGCGCGAACCCCGACCGACGCGCGCCCAGGGCTCGTCATCGAGGCCCACCTTGACACGGGCCGCGGGCCCGGTGGCGACCATCCTGGTCCGCCGGGGCACGCCTGCACGTCGGCGGACGCGGTGGTGCGCCGGGACCGCCTTCGGGCGGGTCCGGGCCATGCTCGACGAGAACGGCAAGCGAGGTCGAGGCCGCCGGCCCGGCCCAGCCGGTGCTGGTGCATCGGCCTGTCCGCCGTCGCCGAGCGCCGGCGACGAGGTCCGGGCGGTCGCCGACGAGCGCGATCGCCCGCGGGATCTGCCAGACGCAGCGCGAGGCCTCGCCAGCGTCAGGCGGCCATCGCCGCCACGCCAGGCGGCGCCACGCCTGGAGGACCTGTTCGACCAGGATCCAGCGAGGGCGAGCTGCCACGAGCTGCACGCTGATCATCAAGGCCGACGTGATGGGCCTCGGTCGAGGCCATCGACGACGCGCTGGCCGGATCGAGTCGCGACGAGGTCCGGCTGCGGTGCGTCCACACGGCGGCTGGCGCCATCACCGAGAACGACGTCAGCCTGGCCGCGGCGTCGGACGCGACGATCATCGGCTTCATCGGTGCGGCCCGACCCAGGCCGGCGCGACCTCGCCGACCGCGAGGGCGTCGACATCCGCCTCTACTCGGTCATCTACCAGGTGGTCGAGGACATCGAGAAGGCCCTCACGCGGCCTGCTCGCCCCCGAGTTCGAGCGAGGCGCCAGACCGGCGACCGCCGAGGTCCGGACGCACCTTCCCGGTGCCGCGGATCGGCGTGGTCGCCGGGTCGCTGCGTCACCTCGGGCGACGATCACCTCGGGGGTCCAAGGCCCGGCTGGTCCGCGACGGCGTGCGATCGTCTACGACGGGCGCATCGGCTCGCTGCGCCGGTTCAAGGACGACGCCCGCGCGGTGCGCGGTCGGGCTACGAGTGCGGCATCGGCCTCGACAACTTCCAGGACATCCACGAGGGCGACCAGATCGAGGCCTACGAGATGGTCGAGATCCCACGCTAACCCGACGGCCCGGTGGCCCCGGCGTTTGGCGCGCCCGGTCCCCGGGCCATCCTCCGGCCATGTTCGTCGCCCTGCTCCGACTCTCGACCTGCGCCTGCCCGACGCCACGTCGCTGAAGGACAAGCGCTCGGTCGTCAAAGGCCTCACAGGCCGCGCTGCGAAAGCTCAACTGCGCGGTCGCCGAGGTCGACCACCGGACCTTGCGCCAGCGGGCCACCCTGGCGGTGGCCACCGTGGCCGGCGAGGGCTTCCACGCCCGGAGGGTGCTGGTTGCGGCCGAGCGGGAGACCGAGCGCACGCCCGGCGTCGAGCTGCTGGCCAGCGACGTGACCATGTACGGACCAGAGGACTGAGCTCCCATGGCAAAGCCCAGCTACCCCAGAGCCCGCCGACGGGCCGAGACGATACGGCGGCTGGTCGGCGAATGGATGGAGGCCGCGCAGGCCGATCAGCCGGGCGCGCTGGTGACCGTCACCGACGTGCGCGTCACCGATGACCTGCACCACGCCAGCGTCTTCTTCACCGTGCTCGGCGACGACCAGGCGCGGGCCGAGACCGAGGCCTGGGTGGCCTCGGCGCGCCGTCCAGGCCAGGACCTCCGTGGCCTCGCAGCTGCGGCTGCGTCACGCGCCGACGCTAGAATTCGTTCCCGACACCGTGCCCGGCCAGGTGCGCGGATCGACCGGTTGCTGGCCGGGCTGGAGGGGCCCGGGAACCCCCTGATGGTGCCCCGGCGAACCAATCGCCGGGGTCGGAGCAGGAGGGGTCAGGCGCGTGAGCATCTCGGAGCAGGACTGGCAGGCGGCCACCGACGCGATCGCCGAGGCGGACGTGGCGGTGATCTCCTGCACATCCATCCCGACGGCGACGCCCTCGGGTCGGCCCTGGCCCTGCACCTGGCCCTGGCCAACGCCGGCCGCGAGGTGGCGGGCATCTTGGAGCCGTTCATGGTCGCCCCCACTCACCGCTTCCTGGCCGACCTCGACCGGCTGGTCCCGCCGAGCCAGAGCGCCCATGGATCGCCGACCTGTTCGTCTGCGCCGACGCCGGCCTCCCTGACCGCCTCGGCACCCTGGTCGACGCCTTCCGGGGCGGCCCGCACGGGTGGTCGTCGACCATCACGCTCCAACACCCGCTTCGGCGACGTCAACCTGATCGACGCCGCCCGCCGGCCAGCGCCGTGCTCTGCCGCGAGCTGCTCCGCCGCCTCGGCCTGCCCTCGACACCGAGATCGCCACCGCCCTCTACACCGGGCTGGTCACCGACACCGGGCGCTTCCAGTACCAGGCGACCTCCCCGACACCCACCTGCTGGCGGCCGAGCGCTGGCCGCCGGGGTCCAGCAGTACGAGGAGGTGGCCAGGCCGTGTTCGAGACAACAACATCGGCTACCTGCGGCTGGTCGCCGACGCGCTTCCGGCCGCGTCGCCCAGGTCCCCGAGGCCCGCTGGTTCTGGACCAGGGTCGACCAGGCCGACCTGGCCGCCCACGGGATCGACATGGACGAGACCGAGGGCCTGATCGACCTGGTCCGGCACCGACGCCGCCAGCGACGCGGCCTGCTGCGTGCTCAAGCAGCAGCCTGAGGGCGGCTGCTAAGGTCTCGCTGCGCTCCAAGGGGGCCACCGATGTCGGCAAGGTGGCCACCCGCTTCGGCGGCGGCGGGCACAAAGTACGCCGCCGGCTACACGGCCGAGCTGGACGCCGAGGCGGCGATGGCCGCCCTGGTCGCCGAGCTGGACCGGCGCCCCGGCCAGAGCCCCGGTCGGGTAGGAGGCTGGCGCCGCGGTGGACGGGGTGCTCGTCTGCGACAAGCCGGCGGGGCTGACCTCACACGACGCTCGTCGCCCGGGTGCGCCGCCTGGCCGGCCAGCGCCGGGTCGGCCACGGCGGCACCCTCGACTCCGCCCGCCACCGGGGTCCTGGTCATGGCCCTCGGCCGGGCCACCTGGCTGCTGCCGTTCCTGCCCACCGAGCCCAAGCGCTACCTGGCCGAGGTCGCCTTCGGGGCCGAGACCGACACCCTGGACGCCGCCGGCACGGTCACCGCCACCGCCGCCGCCGACGGGGTCGACACCGAGCGCCTGCGGGCCGCCATGGCCGGCTTCCCGGCCCCCAGGAGCAGGTCCCGCCGATGGTGTCGGCGATCAAGGTGGGCGGGAACGCCTGTACGCCGAGAGCGCCCGCCGGGGCGAGGAGGTCGAGCGGGCCCCCGCCCGATCGTCATCCACGACCTGAGCTGCTCGGGGCTCGTCCACGAGGAGCGGCCGGTGGCCACCATCTCGGTGGTCTGCTCGGGCGGCACCTACGTCCGGTGCTGGCCGCCGACCTCGGCCGGTCCCTTGGCACGCTGGCCCACCTGGCCAGCAAGCCGCGCCGCACGGCCGTCGGCCGGTTCGCCGGAGGCGGACGCCCACACCCTGGAGGAGCTGGCCGAGCCGGGGAGACTGGAGGCGGCCGTGCTCGGACCCGGCGGCGGCGATGGCCCGACGGCGACCCGCGGTCCCTGACCCCTCGGCCGAGGCGTCCGCCCTGGCCAACGGCCGTGCGCTCGACCCGACCGGCCATGGCGACCCGGTGGCCGCCGTCGCCCTGACGGGCGCTCTGTCGCCGTCATCCAGGACAGCGCCGGCCGCGCCTCGCCCCAGGGTGGTGCTGGCGACCCAGCCCGGACGGGTCGCCGCCGCGCCCTCGGCGCTCCCCGCCGCCTCGACGGGCTGGCCGCCCCCCTCGCCGACCTGGCGGCGGCGCCGTGGTCACCGTCGGCATCGTTCGACGGGTCCACCGCGGCCACCGCCCTCGCTGGACCGTGGTGGCCGCCAGGCAGGTCGCCTGCCGGGTCCCGGCGGCGCGGTCACCTTCGACCGGCACCCGCTGGCCGTCCTTCGCCCCGGGAGCGACCGCCTGCTCCACCCTTGACCGCGGTCGAGCTGCTCGGCGACGCCGGCATGCAGGTCGTGCTGGTGCTCGAGTTCACCCGCGAGCTGTCGGAGGTCGGTGCCGGGCGTTCGGCACCCGGTCCTGTTCGACAGCCCGGGCGCCAGGGCGGTGGTGGTCGGCGAGAACTTCCGCTTCGGCCACGAGGCGCGCCGGCGACCCGGCCCTGCTCGCCGGTCTCGGCCGGCCCCGCGGGATCGAGGTGGTGGCTGTCCCCTGCAGACGGCCGGCGACGAGGTGGTGTCCTCCACGCGGGTCTGGGCCGAGCTGGCCGCCGGGGACGTGGCCGCCGCGGCCGCCTCCTCGGCTGCGCCCCATGCCGTCGAGGGCGTGGTGGTCGCCGGCGACGGCCGCGGCCGCCCCTGCTTGGCATCCCCACTGCCAACCTCGACATCGCCGCCGGCATCGCCATCCCCGCCGACGGCGTCTACGCCGGCACCCCACCGATGCCGGCTCGGATGGGGTCCGGTGAACCCCAAAGGGGTACCCCTGATCCGTCGGTCGCTGAGGTCCAGGGCCAGGGGTGCCCCGGTCGATCGGGGGTGGCCCACGCCCGGCGGCGATCAGCGTCGGCACCAACCCCCAGTTCGGGACCGACCGGCGGTCGAGGCCCACGTGCTCGACTACGGACGACGACCTGCATGGCCACTGGTCTCGGTCAGCTTCGCCCACCACTCCGCGGCCAGGCCACCTTCGCCGACCTCCGAGCTGGATCGCCCAGATCAAGGCTGACGCTCGACCAGACCCGCCGGTTGCCTCGTCCCCCAGGTGCCAGTCCGGACCCGGCGGGTCCTCACGCCTCGACCCTCGACCGGGCCCCCACGCGACCCGGACCTGGTGGGGAGCGAAGGGGATGGCTTCGTTCTCGAGAGTCGCTCTGGCGCTGGTCGATCTCCATCGCCTGGCGGAGTGGCATGGGAGCGTGGGACCCGGCCGCTCTGCCGCGAATGGAGGTCATGACTGCGCACAAGCACCTGAAGAACGCGTTCGTGCCCGCATGGCCAGGACGGGGAGAGCTCACCACCGCCCGGCGCCGTCCTCAACGCCCTCCCGGCCTCCGAGTACCTCCCGCTGGGCGGCGCCCACCCCGACACCCACGCGATCACCGGGGTGCTGGCCAACCGCGGCCTGCTCGACCCCGTCACCGGCCAGCCCTGTCCGAGGTTATGGTCCTCGGCGTCGGCGGCGGGCTCGGGGCCGCAGCATCCTCTGGAGTTCAAGGCCCACGACCAGCGCTCGCTGGTCCTCGGGTTCCGCAACTCCTGGCAGTACCCGGACCGCTGGGCGCTGAAGGTCTGCGCCCGCCTGGGCGTCCCGGCGGGCATGCACGAGACCAGCCTCGCCCCGCCGGGCCGACCAGCGAGCTGCGGGCCGCCGTCGGGCAGGGCGTCCCGGTGATCGCCTGGGCCGACCAGCAGCTCCTCGGCTACCGCCACCTGCCGGCCTGGCTGGAGGGCCTCGGCGGCCCCCGGTGACGGTCTACGGCATCGACGAGCGGGCGGGTGGCCCCTGGTCGACGACCGCAACCGGGCCCCGCTGACCGTCCCCCTCGACGCCCTGGCCGCGGCCAGGCCCGGGTCGGGTCCTACAAGCACCGGCAGCTGGTCCTCGACGCCCCGGCCGCCGAGCTGGACAACCGACGGGCTCCGCAGGGCGGTCCGCGGGGGCCTGGCCGAGCAGGTCGAGCGACCTCGGCCGGCGCTCGGACTCCCTTTGCGCTGCCCGCCTTCCGCAAGTGGCCCGGCTGCTCACCGGCTCCGGCAACGCCAAGCACCTGGCCGACGGTGTTCGCCGACCGGGCCGGCCTGTTCGACGCCCGCCTCCTCGGTGTACGAGAACCTCGAGCCGGTCGGCTGGGGCGGCGGCAACCTGCGCGGGCTGTACGCCGAGTTCCTCGACGAGGCGGCCGGGCTGCTCGGCACCTCGGCCCTTGTGGCGGGCGGCGGCCAGATACCGGGAGGCGGCCGCCCGCTGGCACGAGGTGGCCGAGGTCGCCGTGCCCGCCGGCCGCGAACTGCGTTCGCCGAGGCCCGCCGCCTCATCGGCCAGCTCCAGGACCAGGTCGAGCGCGGCGACGCCGCCCAGGCGGAGGCGGCCGCCACCGCCGCCGCCCTGTGGGCTCTGCGCGACCGGTGGCGGCCAGGTTCCCGGGCGACGACGCCGACGTCGACGCCCTGCTGAGCACCATGGCCGCCGCGGTGACGGCCGCCTGCGTCGCCGAGGAGGCCGCCCTGGGCGCGCTGGCCGCGCGCGCTGGCCTCCTGAGCAGCGGGTTCCGGCGCCCAGCGGCCGGCCCGGTGCTACCCTTGCGCGGGTGGCTGGGCCGTTCGGCCTGGGCGACCGTCCGGGACGCGGGACCTCTGTGCCGCGCCGATTCACCGCAAGCCGAGGCCCCCGGGCAGAATCCCGCATCGTGATGGGAGAGGTAGCAGCATGCTGGTCAAGCGACGACAAGACCAAGATCATCACCGAGTACGCGACCAAGCGAAGGCGACACCGGCTCGCCCGAGGTCCAGGTGGCCCTGCTGACCACGCGTATCAACCAGCTCACCGAGCATCTCAAGGTCCACAAGCACGACCACCACTCGCGCTCGCGGCCTGCTGCAGATGGTCGGCCGCCGCCGCCGGCTGCTCCGTTACCTCCAGAACAACGATGTCGCCCGCTACCGGGCGCTCATCGAGCGCCTCGGCCTGCGCCGCCGACCGGGGTGGACGTAACGGCGCGAGGGAGAAGTGATGCTCCTGGCGCGCTGAGCAACGCCCTGCCGACCGGGAAGCCGGACGAGCGCCGTGTCAGCTGTCAGTGGTGAGCCCTGGAACGCCAGGCAACGACCTGAGCCATCCAGGCCGCTTCGACTGAGAACTGGCACCCGTCCCCGGCTCCCCGCCCGAGCAGGCAGCTTCAGCCGCAACCGCGGCCGGGGCACGGGTTCGCTCCCGGCGCATCGCCGGGGCGGCAGAGGAAGAGGGAGAGACCTCATCTACGGCAGTTCATCGTGTGCAAGGTACCGATCGGCGGCCGTGATCTCTAGCATGGAGACCGGCAAGCTGGCTAGGCTGGCTGGCGGCGCCGTTATCATCGGGCTGGGCGAGACCCAGCTGCTGGTCACCGCTACGGCGGGCAAGCATCCCAAAGAGCAGCTCGACTTCATGCCCCTCACGGTCGACGTCGAGGAGCGCATGTACGCCGCCGGCAAGATCCCCGGCGGCTTCTTCCGTCGTGAGGGCAGGCCGTCCGAGACGGCCATCCCTGACCGCCAGGCTGGTCGACCGGCCGCTGCGCCCTCCTTCCCCAAGGGGATGCGCAACGAGATCCACGTGGTCGCCACCATCCTGTCGACCGACATGCAGAACCTCTCGGACGTCCTGGCCATCAACGGCGCCTCGGCGGCCGTGCAGCTGGCCGGCATCCCTCTCGGGCCCGGTCGGGGCGGTCCGGCTCGGCCGCAAGGCCGGCGGCACTGGATCGTCAACCCGACCTACGACGAGATCGAGGAGTGCACCTTCGACATGGTCGTGGCCGGCCGCCAGAACGGGCCGGCGGGGTCGATATCCTCATGGTCGAGGCCGAGGCGACCGAGCAGGCCATCCGGCTGATGGAGGAGAGCGGCGCCCTCAAGCCGACCGAGGAGGTCCTCGGCGGCTGGCCCTCGAGCTGGCCAAGACCCAGCATCGCCACCGCCTGCCAGCTCCAGGTCGAGCTGGTCCGCCAGGCTCGGCGCCCAGCCCGAGGAGTACCCGCTGTTCGCCGAGTACGGCCGAGGACGTGGCCGCGGCCGTCCGGGGGCGCGGTCGAGCGCCAGGTGCGCGAGGCCATCACCATCGCCGACAAGGCCGAGCGCGAGGCCCGGCTCGACGAGCCAAGGCCGAGGCCGTCCAGGCAGCGACCGAGCAGCCTCGGCGAGGCCCTGGCCGGTCGCGAGAAGGAGGTCTCGTGCCACCTTCCGCAGCCTGACCAAGGAGCTGGTCCGCCAGCGGGTCGTCAAGGACGCCAAGCGGATCGACGGCCGCGGGCCGCGCGACATCCGGCCGCTGGAGGCCGAGGTCGGCATCCTGCCCCGGGCCCACGGCTCGGGCCTGTTCCAGCGGGGCGAGACCCAGGTGCTGAACGTCACCACGCTTGGCATGCTCCGCATGGAGCAGATGCATCGACACCCTCGACGCCGGAGGACCGCAAGCGCTACATGCACCACTACAACTTCCCGCCCTTCTCCACCGGCGAGGCCGGCTTCATGTGCGGCCGCCAAGCGGCGCGAGATCGGCCACGGCGCGCTGGCCGAGCGGGCCCTGCTGCCGGTGATGCCGGCCAAGGAGGAGTTCCCGTACGCGCTCCGCACTCGTCTCCGAGGTGCTGAGCTCCAACGGCTCCACCTCGATGGCCTCGGTGTGCGCCTCGACGCTGTCGCTGATGGACGCCGGCGTGCCGCTCAAGGCGCCGGTCGCCGGCATCGCCATGGGCCTCATCTACGCCGAGGACGGCAAGCTACGTCGACCCTGACCGACATCCTCGGCGCCGAGGACGCGCTTCGGCGACATGGACTTCAAGGTCGCCGGCACGCGCGACGTTCGTCACCGCGCTGCAGCTGGACACCAAGCTCGACCGGCATCCCCGGCCGAGGTCCTGATCGGCGCCCTGACCCAGGCCCGCGACGCCCGCATGGTCATCCTGGACGTGATGCAGGCGGCCATCGAGCGGCCGCGCGACGAGCTCAACCGGCTCGCCCCGCGGGTCACACGTCGAGCAGATCCCGGTGGCCAAGATCGGCGAGCTGATCGGGCCCAAGGGCAAGCGGATCAACGCAGATCCAGTCCACACTCGGGCGCCGAGATCTCGATCGAGGACGACGGCGCGGTCTACATCGGGGCCACCGACGGCGACCAGCTCGACACCGCCCTCAAGATGATCCGCGAGCAGATGAACCCGGTCATGCCCCAGGTCGGCGAGCGCTACCTGGGCACGGTGGTCAAGACGACCACCTTCGGGGCCTTCATCTCGCTCACCCCGGGCAAGGACGGCCTGCTGCACATCTCGCGCCTCGGCAAGAAGGGCAGCGGGTTCGCGCGGTCGAGGACGTCGTCAACGTCGGCGACAAGATCCTCGTCGAGGTGATGGAGATCGACCGCCAGAACCGCATCTCCCTGAAGCTGGCCGAGGAGGACGAGGCGACCACCACCGACGCCCCGGCTCCGGCCGCCGCCGGCGACGACGACGGCGAGGGGAGCTGACCTGGTGGCTGACGCTGAGGCCGGGTTCGAGCGCACCGAGCTGCCGGGCGGCCTCGCGGGTCCTGACCGAGCGCATGCCCGCCGTGCGCTCGGTCACCCTCGGCATCTGGGCCGGCGTGGGGTCGCGTGACGAGACCCCGCGCCTGGCCGGTGCCTCCCACTATCTGGAGCACCTGCTGTTCAAGGGCACCCGCCGGCGCTCGGCCCGCGACATCGCCGAGGCGATGGACGCGGTCGGGGGCGAGACCAACGCCTTCACCTCCAAGGAGTACACCTGCTTCTACGCCAGGACGCTCGACCGCGACCTGCCCCTGGCGGTCGACGTCCTGGTCGACATGCTGCGCAACTCCAAGATGGCCTCGGCCGACGTCGACGCCGAGCGGACGGTCATCCTGGAAGAGATCGGCATGCACAACGACGCCCCCGACGACATCATCCACGAACCTGTTCGCCGAGGCCCTGTTCGGCGGCCACCCGCTGGGCCGGCCGGTGCTGGGCACGGTCGACTCGATCACCAGCATGCAGCGCGACACCATCGCCCGCTACTGGCGGCGCCACTACGTGCCCGGCAACCTGGTGGTGGCGGCGGCCGGCAGCCTGGAGCACGACCAGGTGGTCGAGCTGTTCGCCGAGGCGTTCGGCAAGACCTCGGCGGGCGCGCCCATCGGCCCTCGGGAGGGCCGGCGCGAGCCGCGGGTCCACGGCAGGGGTCGCGGTCCGGCGCAAGCCGACCGAGCAGGCCCATGTGGTCGCTGGGCAGCCGCGGGCTGTCCCGCGCCGACCCGCGCCGCTTCGCCCTCGGGGTGCTCAACGTCGCCTTCGGCGGCGGGGTCAGCTTCGCGGCTGTTCCAGGAGGTTCGGGAGAAGCGCGGCCTGGTCTACTCGATCTACTCCCTACGCCGCCCAGTACACCGAGACGGGCTCGTTCTCGGTGTACGCCGGAGCCGCCCCAAGCGCATCCACGACGTGCTGGCGATCGTCCGTGACGGAGCTGGAGCGGGTCGTCGCCGACGGCCTCACCGAGGCCGAGCTGGAGCGGGGCAAGGGCCATCTGGAGGGGTCGCTGGTGCTGGGCATGGAGGACACCTCCGGCCGCATGACCCGCCTCGGCAAGTCCGAGCTCACCTTCGGCGAGATCCTCTCGGTCGACGAGGGTCATCCGCCGGGTCGACGCCCGTCAGCGACGCCGACGTCCGCGCCGTGGCCAAAGGAGGTCCTCGGCGCTGGGGCCCCGGGCCCTGGCGCTGATCGGCCCCTTCGACGACGACGAGGTTCTCACAGTACGTGTCGTGACTCTGTCGGTCTGCGTCTTCTGCTCCTCGGCCGGCGGCCTGCCTGAGGCCTACCGTTCCGCCGCCCGCGACCTCGGCGCCGAGCTGGCCGGGCGCGGCCACCGGCTGGTCTACTGGCGGCGGCAACGTCGGCCTGATGGGCGAGGTCGCCCGCGCCGTCCACGAGCACGGCGGGACCGTGATCGGGGTCATCCCCCAGGGGGCTGGTCGACCGCGAGCTGGCCTACGACCCGGCCGACGAGCTGCTGGTCACCGGCACCATGCGGGAACGGAAGGCCGAGATGGACGCCCGGGCCGACGCCTTCGTGGCCCTGCCGGGCGGGTTCGGCACCCTGGAGGAGCTGCTGGAGGTGCTCACCCTGCGCCAGCTGCGCCTCCACGACCGGCCGATCGTGCTGGTCAACGTGGCCGGCTACTAGGACCCGTTCCTGGCCATGGTCTCCGAGAGTGGTCGACCGGGGCTTCGCCCCCTCGGCGACGGCGCCCTGTTCCAGGTGGCCAAGACGGCCGCCGAGCCGGTCGACCTGGCCGAGGCCGGCCCGGCCCCCATCCCCGGCCCCTTCGACAGCCGGGGCGCCCCGGCGTGGCCGAGGCGGCCGTCGAGGACTGGACCGCCGAGCCCTAGGACCCGGTCCCCGTCAGGTGAGGCGGGAACGGCGACTGGCGCCACCAGGGTGCCGGGTCGAGACTCGACCGAGCCACCCATTTGACCCACCAGAAGCCGCGGCGACCCGGGGCGACCAGCCGGGCCGGGAAGCCGTGGCCGGCGCTGAGAGCGTCAGCCAGGCGGGTGGCCAGCAGCAGGGTCGGGCGTCGCCAAGGGGAGGCGGCGCCGGTACCCGGTGGACCGAGGAGACGACCACGCCGCCGGTGGCGCCGGGCGGGAGCAGGCGGTCTGCGGCGGACCCCCTCCCAAGGTTGCCCGGGCGAACCAGCGCTGCCGGTGCAGTCCAGGACCGCCTCGGCCTGGTCGCCGAACCCCTCCAGCTCGGCGTAGGAAGTCCAGTCGCGAGGTCGCGTCCCCGGCCGCGACCCGGAAGAGCGACCAGGCGGCCGGGTCGAGGACCTGGACCCGGTCGTCCAGCCACTGGGTCACCGGGATCCGCCCTGGGCCGGCCCCGTTCACCGAGGAGGGTGCCGGTGAAGCGGCGGCGGGCGCCAGCAGGCAGGGCGGCCACGCGGGTCGCGCGCTCGACGGCCAGCCACAGCAGGCCGGCCCCGCCGGCGACCGCCCCGGCCCGGAGCAGGGCCCGGCGGGACGGAGTCGGTGCGGGGGCCAGGACCAGCACGGCCAGCCCGGCCAGGCCGTGGGCGACCACCACCGGGCGGTCCCACCCGGTCCCGGCAGCGAAGGCCAGCTCCTGCCGGTCACCAGCGCCGCCACTCAGCCCGATCAGCAGCCCCAGGTTGGTCCGGCGGGCACCGAGCCGAAGCCTGGCCGGCCGAGGCCGTCCGGTGGTCACCGGGCCGGCTCCGGTCACGCCAGGCCCCACGCCCTTACCTTCAGGTCGAGGTTGAATCTCTGGCGTCGTCGGCGATCCCGGGCTCGGGGTCGCTGTCGGTGACGACGGCAGTGGCAGCGGCCGAACTCGTGGAGGCCGACCTGGCCTCGGCGACCCGGGCCGAGCTGTGATTGAGTGGCGCCGTGGTTGTAGAGTCAACGGCCCGGCCCTCGGCCAGGACCCGCCCGAGCGGCGGCGGCCGTGACCGCCTTGGTGCCAGGCCGCGGCCGCGGGCCGCCTCGGCGGTGCCGACCGAGATCTCCCGCAGCCGGTCGTCGTAGCGCTTGAGCACCGCCGTCGACAGCACCCGGCCGTCGTCGTCCGGGCGACCACCCAGGCCTCGCCGCTGAAGTGGCCGATCACCCACTCAGGCAGCCGTGGGTCGGTGGCGTCGAGCACGGCGTGACCTCGGCCGACGGTGGCCGCGATCGCCACCCGGTACGGGCGACCAGGAGAAGTGCTGGCCGCCGACGACTGCCGGCCAGCTCGTCAAGGGCGGTCCCCAGCGACGCCGTGCCGTCCAGGCGCTCCCGCAGCAGCTCGCCCAGGCCGGAGCGGACCGCGACCACCGACCCCGCCCTCGCGGTCCAGGGCGCGGACCGGCATGCCCGGCTGGCCGCCTCGGCCACGGCGACCTCGCCCTGGGGGCGAGGCGCTCCGACGGGCAGCCGGTAGCGGTCGCCGAGCACGGCGAGCAATGACGGCCTCGTGTGTCGACCAGGTCCAGCATGGCAACAGCGTAAACCGCAAAACCGGCGGTCCACAAGCAGGTCGCGGCGACCGGCTATCCTGCTCCGGTCGGCAGATGACGGCGAGGAGGCGCGCGGGTGCGGGTCGGTGTGCTCGGGGCGACGCGGTCGGATGGGCCAGGCGACCCGCAAGGCGGTGCGTGCTGACGCGCCGACCTGGAGCTGGCCGCCGTGGTCGCCCGCTCGACCGGGGTCGGCCGGCCCCTGCGCGACCTGGTGCCCGACGCGCCCGAGAGCTGCTGGTCGGCGGAGCGCCTCGCCGACCTGACTCGCTGCCGAGGCCGAGGTGGTGGTCGACTTCTCCGGCCCGAGGCGACCGCCGCCGCGGGTCGAGAGCTCCTGCCCGAAGGCGTCCACCTGGTCTGCGCGGCACCACCGGCCTGCCGGCCGAGCTGCTGACGATCTGGCCGCCCTGGGCCGGCAAGACCGACCACGGCAACGTCGTCTGGGCGCCCAACTTCGCCCTCGGGGCCAGTGCTCGCGATGCACTTGGCGGCCGTGGCCGGGCGCTTCTACCCGGCCGCCGAGATCATCGAGCTGCACCACCAGGGCAAGGCCGACGCCCCCTCGGGGCACCGCCCCTGCGAACGGCCAGGCGATCGCGGCCGCCCGGAGCCGCAGGCTCGGGCGCCCCGCCGGCGGCGAGTCGGTGGCCGGGGCCAGGGGCGGCGAGGTCGACGGAGGTCCGGGTCCACTCGGTCCGCCTCGCCCGGGCTGGTCGCCCACCAGGAGGGTCATGCTTCGGCGGTCAGGGCGAGGTGCTGACCCTGCGCCAGTGACTCACTCGACCGGTCCTCGTTCATGCCCGGGGTGCTGCTGGCCGTCCAGGCCGTCGCCGCCCGCCCCGGGCTCACCGTCGGCCTCGAGCCGCTGCTGGGGCTGGCATGACCCCCAGCCGTTGCCTACTGGGCCGAGGAGTTCACGCCCGACGAGCAGGCCCGCCTGGCCCCGTACGTGACCAACCTCGACCGGCCGGTGTTCGCCCTCGCGCAACCTGCCCCGAGACCGTGAAAGGGCCCTGTTCGCCCGCTACTCCCGCTGGCTCGGCAAGACCCTGCGTGCCGGCTGTTCCTTGACGAGTTCGCAGACACGACGTCCAGTCGCCGGGGCGCTATCGGCCTCCCCGGTCGGCCAGGGCCAGGGCGACCGCGCTGTACCTGCGGGTCTTCGACGACTACGGCGACGACAGCGTGGCCCAGCTGGGCGAGGGCCTGATGTCGCCTGCGAGCAGGCGTCCAACCTGCTCACCAAGCTGCTCGAGTGGGGCCGCCTCGCCGCCTATCTGGAGCAGTCGACGCGCTATGTCTCCTCACGCCGACCGGCGCCGGGGCCGCTGGCGCTACCACCTGGACCCGGACGTCGACGCCAGCGACCTCGGCCTCGGAGTACCGGCGGGTGATGGACGGGCTGTTCCGCCACCTACGCCGAGCTGCCCCGCCGCCCTCCACCGAGTATCTGGGCAGGGTCGTGCCCCACGAGCCCGGGTCGAGCGAGGCCGCCTGGCTGCCGGGCCGTCAAGCGCCCGCGCCCTTGACGGGCTGCGCGGCCTGCTGCCGGCCGCCACCACCTCCAACCCGGGGCATCTCTCGCCACCGGCCAGCGTACGAGGCTTCGTCCTGCTGGAAGCTGCGGGCCTCGGCCCTGCCCGAGGCCCGCAACTGCGCCGACCTGCTGCTGGAGGAGCTGCGCAAGGTGATCCCGGCGTTCCTGCACCGGGTCGACCGCGAGGACCGGCGGGGCTCCGGTCCCGCTACATGCCGAGACGGCCGCCGAGACGGCCAAGGTGGTCGAGGCTGTGCAGCTGCGACGCGCCCCCGGCCCCAGCCCGGCCCCTCGGTCCGGCTCACCGAGTTCGACCCGGCCGGCGAGGACAAGGTGCTGACCGCCATCGCCTACCCGAATCTGGGGATCGGCGAGGCCGAGGTGGCACCCGTGGTGGCTCGTCGGGCCGAGGAGCGGGCCCGGCTGCTGGCCGCCTACGTCGGCGAGCGGCGCAGATCGCCGCCACCGGCCGAGGCGGGCCTTCGAGCGCAGCGCGTCTACACCTTCGACGCTGGTCGCCGACTACGGCGCTTCCGGACCTGCAGCGGCACCGGATGTGCACCATCGTGTGAGGCAGCCGCTGACCCGGGCCGCCGGCTACGACCTTCCCGGCGACGGTCGCCGAGGCCGGGCTGGCCGAGCCCTTCGAGGCCGCCAGCTGGCCGCCTCGGCCGGGCTGGGCCATGCGCGGCCCTGACCCCGCGGTTCTCGGCCCAGGCGGCCGCCGTCGGCCTGGCCCACCGGGTCCGGTTCGCCATGACCATGAACGCCCGCGAGCTGATGCACCCGGCCGAGCTGCGCCCACCCCCAGGGTCATCCGCCACCTGGCTGGTCGCCCAGCGGATGCACCGGCTGGTGCCACCGGAGGTCCGCCGGGGCCTGGCCGAGGCGATGCGGTTCGTCGTGCACGACGAGCTCCGGCGAGGAGGGCGGGGCTCGGCCGCCTGCCGCCGAGCGGCGCCTAAGCGCGGCTGGACCCTCCGGCGAATTCTCCTGAACGGCGCGCCGGAACGACGCCAGGTTTGCCCGCGTCGTAGCATGCCTCGGTCCCCGCGCATTTTCCCTTTTATGCAGACCGACCCTGATTCGTCGTCCCAGTCGAGCGCGGAAGCGCTGTCGGCTGGACGTTCGTCGCCGTCGTCCTGGTCAAGCCTGTTAGTGGGCGGCTCCTGGCGTGGTCGCGACCCGGGGAGCGGGCCGGCGGCCGGCGCGCGGCCAGGAGGGGCCGAGGCTGATCGCCGTCGCCTCGGCGTCGACCGCGGCCATGCGGGTCCGGGACCGACGTCGTCAACCGCTTCAGCGAGCTGATGATGCTGCGCGGAGATCGCCCTGCGCGAGCGCGACCCGGGGCTGCTCGAGTCGGTGTACGCGCCGGGGCCGCCGGCCTGGCCAGGGACCGCCGAGATCGCGACGGCTGCGCGACTCGGTCGCCGCCTCGACGGGCTGCGGATGCCGGTCGGCGGTGTTCAGCGCCACCGCCCGGCAACGGCAGCTGGGTGGTGGTCGCCCGGGTCGGGCGCTCCTCGGCCCGGCTGGTGACCGGGTCGGGCCGGCAGGTCAGGGCGACCGCCCGGGCCGGCTGCCGTCTACCGCTGCACGCTGGTCAGGCAGGCGGCAGCTGGCGCATCCTGCGGCTTCGCCCCCGCTCCCCAGAGCCGGTACAGCCGGGCGGCGCTGGTGGCCAGGATGCGCCGGGCCGTGCTCCCGGGCGGCTCGCGTCGTCGAGGCCGCCGGCGTCGACCTCGGCCTCGCAGGACCCGGGCCAGGCGCCCGCCGCCAGACGACCGCGCCCCACCAGTGGGACTCGGGGTAGGCGCGTCCGCCCGACCCGGCCAGCAGCTTGCTCCGGAGGGCGGCTGCGGCCGAGCGCCTCCGACACCATCCGGGTCGGCGATCGGCTCGGCCAGGAAGATCCGGGCGACAGGTCCAGTGGACCTGCGGGTAGGTGCCGGCCAGGTGGTGCGGCGCCGCCGACATCAGGGGTAGCAGCCGACCAGCACCACCGGGCAGTCCTCGGTGCGGGGTCGCGAAGCATCGGCCAGAGCAGGCCAGGGTCGGCGTGGGAAGGTACACGTCCTCGGTCGCCGATGCCGGTGGAGAACTGGAGCGGCACCTGGCGGGTCGCGGCAGCTCGGCGGCCCGCCGGACCAGGAACGGCAGCAGCACCGGGCGCCCCGGAACCGGCCGCCGAGGCGGCCTTGTCGAGGTTGGTGAAGGCCCGGCGGCGGTCAGCCTGGCCAGACTCGGTGAACAGCCACAGCCCGCCCCGGGCGGCGGCGCATCGACTTGAGGGCGACCACGACCCCGCCCATCGCCGTGCCCACACGCCCTCGAACCCGCCCACGAACCGGGCCAGCGACCAAGCGGTTGTGCCCCCTGGCGAGCAGCTCCTCGGCCAGGGACTCCAGCCGGACGATCTCTGCACCGGCCGGTCGGCGGCCCGTTCCAGCTCGGCCACGCTCAGCACCTGGTCGCCGCCGCCCCCGGCTGTCCACCAGCGCAGGACCGCCGTGCCGGCGTGGTCGAGCAGCAGCCGCAGGTAGCCGCCGGCGTCGGCGGCGGCGAGCTGTCCCGCCTGGCGACAACCTCCCGCCTCCAGCTCCTCGCCGGCCCGGGGACCTGGGAGCTCAAGCCCAGCCCCTGGTGGACTGGTCGCCGGGCTCCCGGGGAACGTCGAGGAGAACGGCCAGGGCGGTCAGGAAGTGGCAGTAGCCGAGCAGCCCGGGCACGTCCCTGGCCAGCCGGCCGGCCGCGAGGCCCCGGTGAAGCTGGCCCGCCAGGCCGGCCACTGGCCGCCCCCGGCCCGAGCCCAGGTGGCGAGCAGGCTGGCGCAATGATGGTCGGCGAGCACCAGGTCGCCGGAGGACCCGCCCGGCTGGCCCGCCCCGGCCGGTCACGGCCGCCGGCTACTCCCGGCAGGACCGCCGGAGGACGTCGCGGACGCTCAGGCACCCCCGAGGAGCTGGCCGCCCTCGTAGACCACCAGGTGCCGGATGCGGCGGCGGGCCATCACCTGGCTGCCTCGATCAGGTCCCAGTCGGGCCCGACGGTACCACGTCGGCGGTCATCATCTCTGCTCGACGCTGACCGCCTCGGTCGTCGCCGGCCGCGACGGGCCATGAGCACGTCGCGCTCGGTGAGGATGCCGATCAGCATCTCGGCGTCCCGACCACGGCCGAGCCCACCCGGTGCTTGGCCATCAGCTGGGTCGCCTCGCGCGAGCACTGGGCCGAGCCGACCGCCACCACCGCGCTGCTCGCCACGTCGCGCACCTTCATGGCGGCACCTCCTTGGTCGCCGGACAGGCAGCGCCACCTTAACCCGGCGAACGCGCGGTCGAGTGGCTCCTGCTGCTCCTGCTGGCGGAGGGTCGGGCTGCCCGCGGCCGGGGCCAGCGACATCCTCGGCCCGGGAGGCCGATTCCAGCCGCACTCCCAGCGTCTCGGAGGCCTCGAGCCGCACGTACCGCCAGGCGCCCATGTTCTCCGGCTCCTCCTGGACCCAGATGGTGCGCTCGGCGTTGGGGGCAGGCGTGCGGCCGCCGGCTCGCAGCGCCTCGGCCGGAACGGTACAGCTGCTCGACCCGGAGGATGGCCACCTCGTCAGCCCTGTCGTGGCGCATGCTCGGCCAGCTCTTCGTGGCCAGATCTTGCCGGAGCACGAGTGAGGACCCGGCCTCGACCTGTCGGGCGACGACCGCCGGGTCGGGCGAGAACCCTCGGCGAAATGGCCGGCGGGTCAGCTGCTCGGCCGTGGAGCGGACGCCGCCAGCCGCAGCAGCGACTTGGGCGTCATCACCACCAGCGGCTTGCGGTTGGCCCGCGCGCGTCTGGCGGCGCAGCAGGTGGAAGTACTGCGCCGGCGGTCGGCGGGTTAGCGACCTGCATGTTGTCCTCGGCGCACAGCGTGAGGAACCGCTCGATGCCGGCGCTCGAGTGCTCGGGCCCCTGGCCCTCGAAGCCGTGCGGGCAGCAGCAGCACCAGGCCCGATCGTCTGGCCCCACTTCGTCCTCGGCCGCCGACGATGAACTGGTCGATGATGATCTGGGCGCCGTTGACGAAGTCGCCGAACTGGGCCTCCCACAGCACCAGCGCCTCGGGTCGGCCACCGAGTAGCCGTACTCGAAGCCCATGGCCGCGTACTCGCTGAAGCAGGCTAGTCGTAGACGCAGAACTTGCCCTGGCTCGGGCGCCAGGTGGCCGAGCGGGACGTACTCGCTCGCCGGTGTCGCTGGTCGACCAGGACCGAGTGGCGCTGGCTGAAGGTGCCGCGCCGGGTGTCCTGGCCGGACAGCCGGATGGTGCGGCCCTCCAGCGAGCAGCGACCCGAAGGGCCAGGGCCTCGGCCAGCGCCCAGTCGACGGCGCTCGCCGCTCCAACGCCGCGGCCCGCTGCTCCAGCCACCTTGACCAGCTTGGGGTGGACGTTGAAGCCGTCGGGGACTTCTGTCAGCTTGGCCAGCAGCGCTGGTCGAGGGCGGCCCGGTCGACGGTCGGTGTCGACGGCCGGCAGGCATGGCCATCGGGGCCGGCGCTCCAGCTCGACCTTGGGCGGCCTGGCTGTCCTCCTCGTCGTGGGTGCTCGTCGAAGGCGCCTGCTGGAGGCGCTGGCCGGAAGTGCGTCGAGCGACCTGCTCGGCGTCCTCGAGCGACGAGGTCGCCCCGGTTGACCAGGGCCTCGGTGTAGAGCTTGCGCACCGAGCGGCGGCTCTCGATCAGCTCGTACATCAGCGGCTGGGTGTAACGACGGGTCGTCGGCCTCGTTGTGGCCGTAGCGCCGGTAGCAGCACCAGGTCGATGACGACGTCCTTGCTTGAACGCGCTGGCGGAACTCGAAGCGCCAGCCGGGCCACGCGCACGCACGCCTCGGGGTCGTCGCCGTTCACGTGGAAGATCGGCGCCTGGATCATCTTGGCGACGTCGGTGGCAGTACAGCGACGAGCGGGCCGCAGTCGGGCGCGGTGGTGAAGCCGACCTGGTTGTTGACGACGACGTGGATCGGTGCCGCCGGTGCGGTAGCCGCGCAGCTCGGACAGGTTGAGCGTCTCGGCGACCACGCCCTGGCCGGCGAAGGCGGCGTCGCCGTGGATCAGCAGCGGCAGCACCGGCGTACGTCGCCCGGCTGGTCGATGCTGGTCCTGCTTGGCCCGGGCCATGCCCTCGACCACCGGGTCGACCGCCTCCAGGTGGCTGGGGTTGGCGGCCAGCGCGACGCTGGATGTCGCTGCCCGGCCGGGCTGCGTGACTTGCCCGTCGGCGCCGAGGTGGTACTTCACGTCGCCCGAGCCCTGCACGACGGTCGGGGTCGAGGTTGCCCTCGAACTCGCGGAAGATCTGGTCGTAGCTCTTGCCGACGATGTTGGCGAGCACGTTGAGCCGGCCGCGGTGCGCCATGCCCGATGCACCGCCTCGTCGATGCCGTCGTCGGCCGCCGCGTCGAGGATCGTCGTCGAGCATCGGGATCGGCGTCTCGGCGCCCTCGAGGCTGAAGCGCTTGCTGGCCGACGTACTTGCGTGTGCGAGGAAGCGTCTCGAACGCCTCGGCCTCGCTGAGCTTGCGCGAGGATGTAGCGCTGGTCCTCCTTGTGCGAGCTCCTGCGGGGCGCCTCGACCTGCTCCTGGATCCACGTGCTTCTCGTCGGTGTCCTGGAGTTGTGCATGTACTGACGGTGCCGATGGTGCGGCAGTAGGCGTCGCGCAGCACGCCGCAGTGATCTCGCCGAGGGGCAGCCGCGTCGCGCTGACCGCCGAGCCGCCGGTGACGAACGCGCCGCTCCAGGTCCCAGATCGTGAAGCCGTAGGCTGGCCGGGTCGAGCTCCTGGTGGCATGCTGCGGCGTCGCTTACGCTGGAGCGGGTCCAGGTTGGCGATCGAGGTGGCCCGCGGACGCGGCACAGCGTTGATCAGCTGGAGCACGCCGGCCTGCTTCGATGCTCTCGCAGCGAGTCCTCGCTCGCGGCTTCGTCGGTCGCCAGCGCACCGCACGGCACGTGCAGGACGAGTCATGGCCTGGAACAGGTCTCCGTAGAAGCCGTGCCTCGCCGAGCAGCAGCTCGGTGCACGCGGGCCAGAGAACTGCCCGCTCTCGGCGCCCTGATGACGCGCGGTCGTAGTCGATGGTGAGTCAGTGACGACCTTGCGCGATGCCGATGTCGGCTGAGGTGTCGCGGGTCGGCGCCCCAGTAATCTCGGCCGGGTAGTCGATAGCGCCGACGCCGATGATGGCCGCCTGGCCGGCCATCAGACGGGGCACCGACTGGACAGGTGCCGATCGATGCCCGGGTTGGTGAGCGTCACGGTGGTGCCGCGCGGAAGTCCTGGCACGGTCAGCTTGTTCGCCTGGACCTTGCCGGATCAGGTCCTCGTACGCGCGTGACGAAGCCGCGGCGAAGTCGAGGGTGTCGGCCTGCTTGATGTTGGGCACCAGCAGGTCCGCGACCCGTCGGGCCGGCGGGCGTCGACGGCCAGGCCGGGGCTGTGACGTGGGCGGGCCGGGTCGGGCGTTGGGTCGTTGCCAGTCCACCTCCCGGTACATGGTGGTCATCACCGGGACGGCCTCAGGGCCTTGACCACGGCGTAGGCGATCATGTGGGTGAAGCTGACCTTGCCGCCCTGGCGCCGGCGCAGGTGCCCGCTGGAGGACGCTGGCGGTTACGACCTGCAGCAGCCGCGCCGGCACGGTCGGGGCGAGGTCGCGCGGGTCGGCACCTCCCGGCTGGCTGGCCTCCATCGCCTCGACGATCCAGTCGGGCCGCCGCCCCCGCAGCGGCAACAGCCAGGGCTCGGCGCTTTGCCGTCCCGGCCGCAGGCCTGCCGGCGCTCGGCCTGGCCGGGGCCGCGACGGCAGCCGGGGCGCTGGCACCTCCGGCTGCACTTCGCCTCGGCCGGGGCCTGGGGGTCGAGTGGGGGGCTGGCACACTTGTCGGTGGCCTGGCGCCCTCGGCCTCGACCCGGCCCTCGGCGGTCGCGCACGGGGGGCCGCGCGTCGTCCCTGTCCTCCTGGGCCTGTTCTCGGCAGAAGGAGTCCCGCCAGGCGGGAGCTCACCGACTCCGGGTTGTCCAGGTACTGGCGGTAGATCTCGCCAATCAAGCCCAACGTTGGCGCCGAACCCGGTCGTTCGGAACTCAACCCACATCTGCGCAGCACCACCCCTTGGCCCGAGATCCTGGTCGGGTCCAGTTTGCCACCGATGACAGCCCACTCAGCCTCAGGCACCACCCAGCCGCGCGGTGACGGCGCGCGCGGGCATGGTCGATGACGGCGCGTCGTCGTCGTGCAGGACGGCGACGATGCTGGCGCCGGCCAGGATGGCCACCGACAGCTCGAAGGCCAGCTGCGCCGGGTCGGTCCCGGGCCGGCAGCCTGCCGGCCGTCCCGGCCTCCTGGGGCGGTCTGCTCCAGCAGCCTCACGCCCCACTCCCGCTGGTAGCCAGCGACCCGGTCGTGGACCTTTCGCCCGGGCCGGGCCCCGAGCTCGGCCGCGGTGGCCACGAAGAAGCTCAGCCACACCCGGGAACACCCGTCGCTCGACATAGCTCGGGAACCCCTCGCGAGGGAGCGGCGAGCCGTTCGCGGCCGGGCCGCCCGGATCACGCAGGGCAGGGAGATCGGCCTCCTCCACGAATGCCGGGCCCTGGCGGCGTCGATGGTGGCCAGCTGGAGCTCCTCCTTGGACCCGAACAGCACGCACGTCTGCCTCTTGGGCATCCCGGTCGCCTCGGCCAGCCGCCCGATGGACAGCCCCTCCAGCCCCCTCGACCGTGGCCAGCCGGGCCGCGTGCCCGAGAGATCCGCCGCCGTGACCGCCGTTCACCCGGGCGCCCGGCGCCCTCGCTCCCATGGTCACCGCCCTCCCCCTGCTCCGCGCGCCGGCCCTTGACTGCTTGAGCAGACGTTGCGATCGTATAAGGCCAACCACCGTTCTGCACGATCGTTCGTACAAGGATGCTGTGGAGGCTCCAGACGACCCAGGCAACTGAGGGAGGTCCGCATGCCCACCGACCTGACGCCGCACCGCCGCAGAACCCACCGCTCACGAAGTGAGCAACCCCATGCCACTTACGTCAACAAAGTCGTCCAGAGGGCGTGTTCTCGGGCGAGCAGTGGAAGCAGCAGATCGTCTGGAGCCTGGACCGAGGCCATGGTGGCGATCGAGGGCGAGAACATGCGCCCGGTCACTCTGGGTCATCGTCGAGGAGGTCAAGAGCGCTGGCGACTTCGGGGGCATCGCCGGCAACCCCCGTCCACCGCCGACGTCAAGGCCCTGGCCGCCGGCGCCCCGGTCGGCTGAGAGGAGCGCGTGGGCATGGCGGCGCCGGCCCACGTCGCCGTCCCGCCCGACCTCTCGAGGGCCGGACGGCGCCGCCTGAGCCGCCTGCTCCGGTGCCCGCTTGTCGGGCCCGGGGCCTAGCAGCATGGAGGGATGGCGACGGCACCCTACTGCCGCCGACGGGCTCGCGGTTCTCGGCCCCTGACCGAGGCTGGTTCGAGGGCGCCTTTGCCGCGCCACACCCAGGCTCAGGTCGGCGCCTGGGACGCCATCCGCCCAGGACCAGGACGTGCTGGTGGTCGCCCCCACCGGGTCGGGTAAGACCCTGGCCGCGTTCCTGTCGGGCCATCGACCGGCCTGGCCGGCCCGGCCGGCGCCAGGAGCGTGCACGCCTCCGGGTCCTGTACGTCTCACCCGCTCAAGGCCCTGGCCGCCGACATCGAGGCAGGCGCCTGCGGGCGCCCCTGGCCGCGTCCGGGCGGCCGCCGCCCGCCTGGACGCAGCCCCTGCCGCGACATCACCGTCGGGATGCGCACCGGCGACACCCGGCCGAGGACCGCCGCCGCTTCGCCGCCACCCGCCCGACGTCCGATCACCACCCCTGAGTCCGCTGCTTCCTGCTGCTCACCTCCCAGGGCCGCGAGGCCCTGGCCCACGTCGGCTACGGTGATCGTCGACGAGGTCCACTCGGTGGTCGCCACCAAGCGGGGGCGCATCTGGCCCTCAGCCGTGGAGCGCCTGGACGAGCCAGCTGGAGCGGCCGGCCCGCCGCATCGGCTCGTCGGCCACGGTCCGCCCCCTGACCGAGGTGGCCCACGCTTCCTCGGCGGCGTCGCCGGCCGGTCGCGGTCGTGGCCCCGCCGAGCGAGAAGGCGTTCGACCTCTCGGTGGTGGTCCCGGGTCGAGGACATGGCGAGCCATCGGCGAGGCCTCCGACGACCCGGCCCAGCGGGTCGGCCTCCGGGTGCCTGACCGGTCCTCGATCTGGCCCCACATCGACGAGCGGCTGGTCGAGCTGATCAGGCGCCACCGTTCGACCATCGTGTTCGCCAACTCGCGCCGCCTGGCCGAGCGGCTCTGCGCCAACCTCAACGAGCTGGCGGCCGAGACCGATGCTGGCCCGGGCCACCACGGCTCGGTCAGCCGCGAGCAGCGGGCCCAGATCGAGGAGGACCTCAAGGCCGGCCGGCTGCCGGCGGTGGTCGCGACCAGCTCGCCTCGAGCTCGGGCATCGACATGGGCGCCGTCGACCTGGTCATCCAGGTCGGAGTCGCCCGGCTCGGTGGCGCCGCGGGCTGCAGCGCATCGGCCGGGCCGGCCACCAGGTCGGCGCGGTGAGCCGCGGCGTCGTCTTCCCCAAGTTCCGCGGCGACCTGCGTCGAGAGCGCGGTCGTGGTCGAGCGCATGCGGGCCGGGCGCGATCGAGGCGATGCGCTATCCCCGCAACCCGCTCGACGTCCTCGCCCAGCAGATCGTGGCGCATGGTGGCCATGGACCGCTGGACGGTCGACGACCTCGACGCGCTGGTCCGCCGGCGCGCGCGCCGTTCGCCGAGCTGCCCCGCGGCGCTCTGACAGCGTGCTCGACATGCTGTCCGGCCGCTACCCTCGCGACGAGTTCGCCGAGCTGCGCCCGCGGCTCGTCTGGGACCGGGTCGACGGGCGGCTGACCGCGCCGGCCAGGGCGCAGCGGCTGGCGGTCACTCAGCGGCGGCACCATCCCCGACCGCGGGCCTGTTCGGGGTCTTCCTGGCCGGCGCGCGACGGGCAGCCGGCGCGGGTCGGCGAGCTGGACGAGGAGATGGTCTACGAGTCCCGGGTCGGGCGACGTCGTTCACTCCTCGGCGCCTCCAGCTGGCGGATCGAGGACATCACGCCACGACCGGGTGCTGGTCACCCCGGCGCCCGGCCAGCCCGGCAAGCTGCCGTTCTGGCACGGCGACGCGCTCGGGCCGGCCGGTCGAGCTCGGGCCGGCGCATCGGCGCGTTCCTGCGCGAGCTGCGCGGCCGTCGACCGGCAGGCCGCGCAGCGACGGGCCGCGCGGCCGGCCTGGACGACTGGCGCCGCCGACAACCTGCTCGCCTACCTCGACGAGCAGCGCGAGGCCACCGGGCATGCTGCCCGACGACCGCACGCATGCGTGGTCGAGCGCTTCCGCGACGAGCTCGGCGACTGGCGGGTGTGCGTGCACTCGCCCGTTCGGCGCGCAGGTCCACGCCCCGTGGGCGCTGGCCATCGAGGCCCGGCTGCCGGGAGCGGCTCGGCCTCGACGGTCGCAGGCGATGCACACGCGACGACGGCATCGTCGTGCGGCTGCCCGAGACCGACGAGGACCCGCCCGGCGAGTCGATCGCTGTCCTCGACGCCGACGAGATCGAGGACGCTGGTGACCGCGCGAGGTCGGCGAGCTCGGCGCTGTTCGCCGCCCGCTTCCGCGAGTGCGCGGCCCGGGCCCTGCTGCTGCCCCGGCGACGGCCCGGACCGGCGCACGCCGCCTGTGGCAGCAGCGCCAGCGCAGCGCCGCGGCTGCTCCAGGTCGCCGCACGGTACGGCCCGCTTCCCGATGCGTGCTGGAGACCGTGCGCGAGTGCCTCCAGGACGTGTTCGACCTGCCCGGCCTGGTCGGGCTGATGGCCCAGGTGGCCAGCGCGCCAGGTCCGCGTGGTCGAGGTCGACACCGATCGCAGCCCTCGCCGTTCGCCGCGCTCGCCTGCTGTTCGGCTGCGTCGCGCGCGTTCATGTACGAGGGCGACGCGCCGCTGGCCGAGCGCCGGGCGCAGGCACTCGTCGCTGGACCGGGCGGCTCCTGGCCGAGCTGCTCGGCGCGCGAGGAGCTCGCGAGCTGATCGACCAGGCTGCCCTGGCGCGACGCTGGAGCTGGAGCTGCAGCTGGCTCACGCCCCGAGCGCACAGGTCCGCGACCCGACGGCCGTGCACGATCTGCCTGCATGCCGGATCAGGCGACCTGACCGATGAGGACGGCGGCGCGATCGTGCACCCGGCGGCTGCGCCCGGGCTGGCTGCGCTGAGCTGGCGGCCCTCGCTGGCGCGGCGGTGCGGCTCGCAGGTCGGCGGCCAGGAGGCGCTGGGCTGGCCATCGGAGGACGTGGCCCGGCTCCGCGACGGCGTTGGGGGCCGCCGCCGCCGGTAGGCGTGCCGCGAGGCGTTCACTGGAGCCGGTGGCCGACCTCGGTGGGCGACCTGGTCGCCCGCTACGCCCGGACCCACGGGCCGTTCACTCGCTCGACGACCCGGCCCGCCGGCTCGGCCTCGGCGTGGCCGTGGCTCCCAGACCCTGGCACCGGCTGGCGCGCGGCCGGACGCGTCGTCCGGGGCGAGTTCCGGCCCGGGCGGCTCGGGCGCGAGTGGCTGGACGCCGAGGTGCTGCGCCGCTGCGCCGCCGCTCCTGGCCGCGCTGCGCCGCGAGGTCGAGCCCGTGCCCCCAGGAGGCGATGGCCCGGTTCCTCGGCGCCTGGCGGGGCAGTCACCGGCCGGCCGGCGCCGCTCGGCCGATGTCGACGCCCTGTTCCGGGCGGTCGAGCAGCTCCAGGGCGCGGCCGTGCCCGCCTCGGCCCTGAGGCCAGGCGTCCCGGCCGCCCGCCTGCCCGGCTACCGCCCGGGCCTGCTCGACCAGCTGTGCGCCTCTCCGGCGAGGTCGTCTGGGCCGGGCCGGGTGCGCTCGGCACTGACGACGGCATGGGGTCGGCCTGTGCCTGGCCGACACCGCCCCGCTGCTGCTCCCCGAACCCGTCCCTGGTCGAGCTGTCGCCCTTTGGCCACCCAGGTCCGCGACGCCGTGGCCGCCCGGGGGGCGATGTTCTTCCGCCAGCTCTCTCGAGACGCGGTCGGTTCGACGAACGACAGCGAGCTGCCGCCTCTGCCGTGTGGGAGAACTCGTACTGGGCCGGCCACGTCACCAACGACACCCCTGACACACCGTTTCTGCAGAGCCCTGGTCGCCGGCGGTTCCCGCCCCACCACCTGCCGCCGCTGCCTGCCCGCCGCTAAGCGGCCGCCGCGGCGTCCCCTCTCGTCCAGCCGCGCCGGCCCCCCAGCCGCCGCCGGCCGCTGGAGCCTGGTGCCAACCACCGCCTGACGTCCGGGTCGCCCGGCGCCGACCTGACCCGGCGGCTGCATGTGCGGTGGCCGAGCGGCTGCTGGACCGGCACGGGTGCTGACGCGGGGGCGGCGGTGGCCGAGCGGATCCCGGGCGGGTTCGCGGGGGTGTACCCGGTGCTGCCCAGAAGGCGATGGAGAGACGCCGCGCTGCCGGCGCGGGTACTTCGTGGACGGGCTCGGCGGTGGCCCAGTTCATAGCGGTTCCCGGGGCGGTGGACCGGCTCCGGTCGCTGACCGACCCGCCGTCCTCCGCCTCCAGACCCAGGTGCTGGCCGCCGCCGACCCGGCCAATCCCTACTGGCGCCGCCCCGGCTGCCGGCGCGACAGGACGGCGGCCGTGGCAAGCACCGGTGAGCGCCCGGCCACCGGCCCGGGCGCAAGGCCGGGGCGGTGAAAGTGATCCCCTGGTCGACGGCTGATGCTAGGTCCTGCGTACGTGGGCTGGGGCGGCCGGACCCTGCTCACCTTCACCGACCACCGCGACCGCCTCCGGCCGGGGCGGCCGACACGCGCTCGCCCTGGCCGCCCGCGACGGCGCCCTCGGCCGGCTGGCGGTCGAGAAGGCCGACGGCGAGACCGTGTTCGACAGCCCCTGGCCAGGGCCCTCACCGAGGTGCCGGGTTCCGCCCCACCGCCCGCGGTCTCCGCCTCCGGTGGGGGTAGGCGCCCTGGATGCCCGAGGGAGACACGGTCTTCCCGGCCGCAGCGCCCGCATGCCACACACCGCGCCCTGTGGCCGTTAGCCGGCGGCCGCGTGCCTCCGACTTCCGCGTGTCCCCAGGTTCGCCACCGCCGACTCAGCGGCCAGGTCGTGCGCGAGGTCGCCCGCGGCAAGCACCTGCTGCTACGCACCGACGCCGGCACCACTCTCCACACCCACTTTCAAGATGGAGGGCACCTGGCACCTGTACCGGCCCAGGGAGGCGTTGGCGCGGCCCCGACTTCCAGGTCAGGCCGTGCTCGCACCGCACCCGGTGAGGTCGCGGTCGGGTTCCGCCTGGCCATCTGCGAGGCTGCTCCCCACCGCGAGCGAGCACGAGGTGGTCGGCCACTCGGCCCCGACGTCCCCTCGGCCCCGACTGGGACCCGGCCGAGGCTCTCGCCGCCTACGCGCACGACCCTACCCGGGCCATCGGCACCGCCCTGCTTCGACCAGCGCGCCATCGCCGGGCCCGGCAACGTCTAAAGTCCGAGGTCTGCTTCCTCCGCGGCACCGACCCCCTGGACCCGGTCGGCGAGGTCGCGGACCTGGAGGGCATGGTCGACCTCCTCAAGCGCCTGATGGAGGCCAACCGCACCACCGGCAGCCAGATCACCACCGGCGACACCCGCCCCGGCCCGCACCCACTGGGTCGCCACCCGCACCGGCAAGCCCTGCCGCCGCTGCGGCACCCCCATCCGCAAGGCCGACTTCAGCCCAGCTACGACGGCGAGCGGGTCACGTGACTGTGCATTGCCCCACCTGCGTGGCCTGCCGGGGATGGGACCGGGTCAGGCTGCAGAGCGCGTAGTAATCTCGGCTGTAGATGACGTTGCCAGCCAGTGAGGAGTAGATGATGGCGTCGACGACCGTTCGGGTGAGTAAGAGCACACACCTGACCTGCTCCAATAGCTGGCCGCGGCCACCGGTCGAGCCATTGCAGAAAGGTGCCGAGCGTGCGCGTCCGAGAATTACCGCATCGCGAGCAGTTCTATGCGGAGCTCGATGCCGCCTACGCAAGGCTCGACAGACCCGGTCGCCTGGGAGGGAGAACTGCGCCGAGCGGGCCGTGTGGAGGCAACACTCGGCCGATGGGCCTGATGATCTGTGAAGGACCGTTCGCCGCGGCGAGGTGTGGCTCGCCGATCTCGAGCTTAACCCGAGGCGCGAGCAGGCCGGCGAACGACCCGTCCTCATCGTCTCGCGCGAGACCCGTTCAACCAGGAGCGTCAGCGGGTCTCGGTCGTCGCGGTTGCCCTTCACCGCCCGCAGACCGAGCGTCCCCGATCCACGTCGAGGTCAGGCCCACCGGCCGGCGGATTTGCGCGACGTCAGCTTCGCGATGTGCGAGACAGCTCCGTTCGCTGTCTGCCGAGCGGCTCGGTCCCCATCCGTTCGGTCGGGTATCCGCGGCCGTGCTTGAGTTCCGTTGAGGATCGCCTGCAGCTCGCTGCTCGGCCTCTGAGCCGTCGTCCGTCAGATCCGGGTGAACGAGCGGACGGCCATGCGGGGGCCGCGGCGGTCGGGGTAGCGGCCCGGAGACGGGTGAGGAGGCGCAGGACCCGGCCGCGGTGGCCGGGCCAGGCGGCGAGGAGCTCGAGCATCTGTTCGTCGGTGCCCCGGCGCTGGCCGGTGAGGGCGTGGCTGACCAGGTGGGGGAGGTGGAAGTCGCCCACCGAGACGGCGTCGGCGTCGCCGAGGGCCACGATCGCGACCTCGGCCGAGGTCCAGGGACCGACACCGGGGAGGCCTGGAGGCGGCGGTGGCGTCGGCGGCGGGCATGACCACGGTCTCCTCGACCCGGCGGGCGCGGCTGGCCGCCATCAGGATCGTGGCGGTGCGCTTGCGCTCGACACCGAGCGGAGTGGAACGCCCAGTAGGGGGTGACGGCGAGGGCCTCGAGGGACGGCTGCAGGCGCAGCGGCGCCGGGCCGGGGGCCGGTTCGCCCAGGGCGCGGACGATGGCGGCGAAGGCGTTGTGGGCCTCGCGACCGGTGACCTTCTGCTCCAGGATCGAGGGCAGCAGCGCCTCGAAGACCGCCCGGGAGCGAGGGATCCGCAGGCCGGGGTGGTGGTGGTGGGCTCGCCGACCAGCCCGGTGGGGAGAACCCCTCCAGCGAGTCGCGCGCCCCCAGCAGCTCAGGCGCGGCCTCAAGACACCACCCCGCCCCCGGCCCCCACACGCCGCGACCCGGATCCCGCCTCCTTCCGGCGCGTAGCAGGCCGTGGCCGGCCCCTCCGGGGTCCTGGGTCGCCCGCCACCAGCTCCACCCCGGTCGACCAGGTTGGTGCATGGTCGCCCGGCCCCGCCGCAACGGCCCCAGGGTCAGCCGCAGGTCGACCGGCAGACGCGGTCCGGACAACGGTCTCAAGCGGAAGATGCACGGCGGTCATCGCCCGGATCTTAGCGCCCAGCCGACAACCACGACCCTGGCCCCTTGGCCCCGACCCCGGCTGAGCCAGGCTGAGCTCGGACGGGGCTGAGCTTGGATCCGGGTTGTGGACAACCGAGGGACCGTCCTCGCCGGTTGGCTACCCTTCCCGAACCGGGAGCCCAGCGGCAGGTGGGGTGGGGCCGGGCAGGGGGAGACCGTGGCCCGGTCGGGGTCCGGCCCGGTCGAGGATTCCGCCTCAGGAACGCCGTCTGCCGCGGCCGACGGCGGTGCCACCAGGGGGCTTCTGAGGGTCGAGGTTGCCTATCGAGCGTGGGTGGGAGGAGGAACGGCGGCGTGATCGGTGGAGCGGGTATTCGGCGGCGGCGGCCTGGAGGCGGCCGGCGGCGCCGGTGAGGTCGTCGGCGAGGACACCGAGCTCGGTGGCCCAGCGGTCCCATGGTGGCGGAACCGGTCGAACAGGGCGGCGTCGCCCAGCGCGGGCGCCGCCGAGGGCGACGGCGGGAGCAGGCCGCCGACGACCGAACGGACCTGGTCGGTCGGCTGGCCTGCAGCCGTCCGGCGGCTCGTTCCAGCTCGCTCGGGATCACCGGTAGCTCGGCCATCCACCTCACCCCTTCGCCAGCTCGCGTAAGCTGGCGTAGACAGTAACTTATGGATGCAAACGAAAGCAAATCGATGATAACGAGCCGCTAACGACCTCGGAAGCACGCCCTGGCCGGCGCGAAGATCCCCGGTTCGGTGTGGATGCCCGAGTAGAATCGGCGGTGGCTGCCGGCGGCTGGGGCTGCCGGGCCGTCACGGCCGCTTTCCCGTCGCTCGGAGGACCCGCTATGCCAGGTCGCTTTGGTCGTGTGCTCACCGCCATGGCCACCCCGTTCAGCCCCGACGGCAACCTGGACGTCGACGGCGCCCAACGCCTGGCCCGCCACCTGCTCCGACAGCGGCACCGACACGCTGGTCGTGGCCGGCACCACCGGCGAGTCGCCCACCCCTGACCGCCGACGAGAGTCCCGCCTGTGGGCGGCGGTGGCTGAGGTCGCCGGCGGCGATCGGGTGATGGCGCGGCACCTCGACCTACTCCACCGCCGAGTCGGTCGAGCTCACCTCACTGGCCGAGAAGGCCGGGGCCGGGTCGCTGCTGCTGGTCACGCCCTACTACAACAAGCCGCCCCAGTCCGGCCTGGTCGCCCACTTCTCGGCCATCGCCGCCTCCACCGGCCTGCCCTGCATGCTCTACAACATCCCCGGGCGGACCGCCTGCGCCATCGAGGTGCCGACCATGGTCCGGCCTGTTCGAGCAGCTGGACAACGTGATCGCGGTCAAGGACGCGGTCGGCGATATGGCCGCGGCCAGCCGCCTGCACCGCGAGACCGGCGGCCAGCTGGAGCAGTACTCGGGCGACGACAAGAACCTCCTGCCGCTGCTCGCCGTCGGCGGGGTCGGCGTGGTCAGCGTGGCCGCCCACCTGGTCGGGCCGGCCTCCAGGAGCTGGTGCGGGCCTTCGAGGGCGGCGACACGGCCACCGCCCTGCGGCTGCACCTGGAGAACCTGGAGCTGTTCGAGGGCCTGTTCGCCACGTCCAGCCCGATCCTGCTCAAGGCGTGCATGAACCTGCTCGGCCTGCCCGCCGGGCCGCTGCGCCCACCGCTGGTCGACGCCACGCCCGACCAGGTCGAGTTCGCCCGCGGCCTGCTGGCCGGGGTTGGACTCGGGGGCAGGGGCTCGGAGCCGAGGCGTAGCCCCCGGTGGATCGGGTGCCCGTACTGGTCAGCCAGGGACTTCCCCGGCGGCACCCGGGGTGACCCGGGTCGCGTTCCTGGGCAGGCTGGGGGAGATCGGGCGCAACTGCGCGGTCGTCGAGGTCGACGGGGCCCGGCTGCTGGTCGACTGCGGGCTGGCCTTCCCCGACGCCGACCAGCCGGGCGTCGACATCATCCTGCCCGACTTCGCCTGGCTGGCCGAGGGCCGGAGCGGGTCGTGGGGGTGGTCCTGACCCACGCCCACGAGGACCACATCGGGGCGCTGCCCTACTTCCTGCGCGACTTCGACGTGCCCGTCTACGGGACCAGGCTGTCGCTGGCCATGCTCGCCGCCAAGCTCGAGGAGCACCAGCTCAACCGTCCCTGGTCGAGGTCGCGGGCGGCCAGCGGACCAACCTCGGCCCGTTCGACCTCGAGTTCTACGCCGTGTCGCACTCGATCCCCGACGGCATGGCCGTGGCCCTGCGCACCCCCGGCGGCACGATCGTGCACACCGGCGACTTCAAGATGGACCTGACCCCGATCGACGGCCGCCCCACCGACCTGGGCGGCTGGCCCGGCTGGCCTCGGAGGGCATCGACCTGCTCCTGTCGGACTCCACCAACGCCGACCAGCCAGGCTTCATCGTCTCCGAGGTCGAGGTCGGCCGGGCCCTCGAGGACATCTTCCGAGGCGGCCCGGCGCCGCATCGTGATCGCCTGCTTCGCCAGCCACGTCCACCGGGTCCAGCAGATCCTGGACACCGCGGCGCCGCCTCGACCGCAAGGTCGCCTGGTCGGGCGGAGCATGATCCGCAACATGCGGGTCGCCTCGCGATCTCGGCTACCTGCGCATCCCGGCCGGCCTGCTCGATCGCCATGGAGGACCTCACTCCACCGACCCGGCCCGCACGGTGGTGCTGTGCACCGGCTCCCAGGGCGAGCCGTTCTCGGCCCTGACCCTGATGGCCGGCCGCGACCACACGTGGGTCCGGATCGAGCCGGGCGACACCGTGGTGCTGTCAGTCCTCGCTGATCCCGGGCAACGAGGCCGCCGTCTACCGGACGATCAACGACCTGGCCCGGCTCGGGGCCGACGTCGTACCACAAGGGCAACGCCCGAGGTGCATCGTCTCCGGGCACGCCGCGCAGGGCGAGCTGACCCTGCTGCTGTCCACCCTTCGGCCGGAGCAGCTTCGTGCCCGTCCACGGCGAGTACCGGCACCTGGCCCAGCACGCCCGGCTGGCCGCCTCGACCGGGGTGCCGCGCGAGCGCATCCTCATCTGCGAGGACGGCGACGTGGTCGAGCTGGCCGACGGCGAGGCAAGCCGGGCCGGGCAGGTCCAGGCCGGCATGGTGATGGTCGACGGGCTCGGCATCGGCGACGTCGGCGACGCCGTCCTGCGCGACCGGCGCAAGCTCGGCGGCGAGGGTTCGTGCACGTGGTGGTCACCATCCGAGTCCCAGACCGGCAAGGTCCTGGCCGGCGGACATCGTCACCCGCGGCTTCGTCTACGAGCCGGAGTCCGGCGACCTGATCGAGGAGGCCAGGCCCGGGTGCTCGACGCCCTCGAGCGCACCGCCGCCGACGGCGTCAACGACCCATGATCGTCAAGCAGCACATGCGCTCGGCCGCCTCGGCCCTGTTCAAGGAGCGCACCCAGCGCCGCCCAGTGATCATCCCGACGGTGATGGAGGTCTAGGGATGGCCAAGGCCCGAACCCGGCGACCACAGACCCGGCGGCCCGCGCCCGCCCGGAGCCGGCGGCCGGCGGTAAGAGCACGACCCGCACCCAGCGGGTCGGCCAGAAACTCCCGCAGGCCTGTCGCCCCAGGGGCGACATCAGGAGCGTCTTCCTGGCCCTGTTCGCGGTGGTCCTGGCCCTTGGGATCTGGCTGGAGGACGGGAGGCCGGCTCGGGAGGGTTCTTCGCCCTGCTGTTCCGCGGCCTGTTCGGCTACGGCGCCTACGCGGTGCCGCTGCTGATCGGAGGGCTGGCGCTGGCCCTGTTCTGGCGGCCGGCGGCCAAGGGACGACATGGTCGCCGGGCGGGTCACCATCGGCCTGCTGGCCGTGCTGGTCGGCAGGCTCGGCCTGCTCCACCTGGCCAGGGGCGCCCACCGGCCAGCTCGGCTCCGGACCGTCCTCCAGGAGTCAGGCGGCCTGGTCGAGGCGATCGCCCGCCCCCTAGCCCGGCTGCTGTCACACTGGGGGCGGCGACGCTGTTCGCCGGCCTGCTGTTCCTCTCGGCACCCTGATCAGCACCCGGACCTCGGTGGCGGCCGTCGGCCGGGGATCGGCTCCGTGGGCCGGCTGGCCGGCTCCGCCCTGACCGCCCACCGGCCCCCGCCCCGCCGCCGGCCCCGCCGGAGGTGTGGTCGAGCCGGTCGACTCCGGCGAGGCTCCGCCCAAGCGCCGCAGGCCGCAAGAAGGCCGAGCCGCCCGCCGAGCCCGACCCCGACGACACCATCGAGGTGGTCGTGGGGCAGACGCGGTCCCCGACGCTGCCGGCGCCCGGGAGGCCGACCTCCGGGTCGAGGAGCGCGACGAGGCGGCCGCCCTCAGGGCCCCGCCGCCGATCGCCCCGGCCGACCTCCGGCGCCGGGGACGCGGTCCAGCTGGCCATGACCCTCCAGGCCAAAGGCGGGCGGCGCCTACACGCCCCGCCCGAGTCGCTGCTGCGCCGGAGCCACGCCCGCCCGGTCGACCCGCGCCGGCTGGACGGGACCAGAAGATCCTGAGAACACCCTGAAGCAGTTCGAGGTCGACGCCGAGGTGCCCGCTACACCCGCGGACCGACCGTCACCCGCTACGAGGTCGAGCTCAGGCCCGGCGACCAAGGTGGCCCGGGTGATCGGCTCTCCACGACATCGCCTACGCCCTGGCCTCGCCCGACGTGCGCATCATCGCCCCGATCCCCGGCAAGTCGGCGATCGGCATCGAGGTCCCCAACCGCGACCGCGAGCTGGTCACCCTCGGCGACATCCTCGGTCAAGACCGGCGAGGACGACGGCCGCCACCCTGACGGTCGCGCCTGGGCAAGGACATCGGCGGCGAGCCGGTGTCACCAACCTGGCCGACGATGCCGCACGTGCTCATCGCCGGCGCCACCGGCGCCGGCAAAGTCGATCTGCCTCAACGTGCTGGTCACCAGCGCTGCTGATGCGCAACACGCCGGACGAGGTGCGGCTGATCCTGATCGACCCCAAGCGGGTCGAGCTGACCACTACGAGCGTGCCCCACCTGATCACCCCGGTGGTCACCCACCCCAAGCAGGCCGGCCGAGGCGCTGGCCTGGGCGGTGCGGGAGATGGAGCTGCGCCTACGAGACCCTGGCCATCGCCGGGGTCCGCAACATCGCCGCCTACAACAGCGGCCGCCGAGGGCACCCTGCGCCGCTGCCCTCGGCCGGCCTGACGACGAGGCCGGCCCGACACCGAGCAGCAGCGCCCGACCCTGCCCTACATCGTGGTCGTGATCGACGAGCTGTCCGACCTCATGATGGTCGCCCCCGCGACGTCGAGGACGCCATCTGCCGGATCGCCCAGATGGCCAGGGCGGTCGGCATCCACCTGGTGGTGGCCACGCAGCGGCCGTCGGTCGACGTGGTCACCGGGCTGATCAAGGCCAACATCCCGAGCCGGATCGCCTTCATGGTGGCCAGCGCCCAGGACTCGCGGGTCATCCTGGACGCCGGCGGGGCCGACAAGCTGGTCGGCCACGGCGACATGCTGTACCTGCCCGGCGGCACCTCCAAGCCCCGCCGGGTCCAGGGCGCCTTCATCACCGAGAAGGAGGTGGAGGCGGTCGTGCCACTGCAGGCCCAGCAGCAGGCCACCTACCAGCCGGGCGTGGTCGCCGAGGGCAGGTCGGCCAGCGAGGACGACGACGGCGACGAGGACCGCTCCTCACCAGGCCATGGAGATCGTGGTCCGCCCGGGCTCGGCTCCACCTCGATGCTCCAGTCCAAGATGAAGGTCGGGTTCTCGCGGGCCCGCCGGATCATGGACCAGCTCGAGGAGCGCGGCGTCGTCGGCCCGTCGGAGGGCTCAAGCCCCGCGACGTGCTGATGACCGTCGAGGAGCTGGGCCAGCTCCGCCGGACGCGAGGACTCCTACGGCGAGATCGTCGGCGAGTAGGTTGCGCAGCCCTCCCCAGGGAGGCAGAATCCGCTGATCTGAGGAAGCGATTTTCTGTATTGCCCCGATATGTTCGAATGAAGGGGTGACCCCACTGCGCACCATCGGCGAAGCGCTGCGCTCGGCCCGGGAGGCGCAGGGCAAGTCGCTCGACGACGCCGCTGTGGCGACCCGGATCCGGCCCAGCTACCTGGAGGCCCTCGAGGAGGAACAGTTCGGCGAGCTCGGCGGAAGCGTCTACGCCAAGGGCTTCCTGCGCTCCTACGCCGGCTACCTGGGGTCGACCCGGCCCCGCTGCTGGAGGCCTACCGGGCCCAGGAGACGCCCGAGGCGCCCCTGTTCGAGCACGCCCCCGGGCCATCGGCGGCCTCAAGCCGGGCCGCGGCGGCCGCAGCTGGCTGGCCGTTGCCATCGTCTGTGTCTCCATCATCCTGCTGGTGTCGCTGTGGGGGCTGCTGCGTCCCGCGCCCGACCCGGGCGACACCCAGCCGGCGTTCGTCACCACCCCGGCCAGGACCACCGGCGCCGGCAACAAGGCCGGGGCCGCGGCCAGGCCGGCCCCGGCCACCACCGCCCGCCCCGCGACCAGGGACGTCACCGTGACCCTGCGCTACGCCGGCGCCTCCTGGACCCGGGTCACCGCCGACGGCCGGGTCGCCTTCGAGGGCACACCGGGACCGCGCCAGCGCCGCCACCTTCACGGCCCGGCGCAGCCTGGAGCTGGTCCTCGGCTACCCGGCCGGGGTCCGCCTCACCGTCGACGGCAAGGACCTGGGCGTGGCCGACCGCTCCGGCACACATCTGGCGCCACACCTTCACCCCCAAGAGCAGCTAGACCGGACGAGGACAGGAGCAGGCCGATGGTCATACGGGTGCCGTTCACCGGCGAGGAAGGAGAGCCTCCAGGTCGCCCTCGAGCGGCACCGCGACGCCGTCCTGTGGAAGCTGGAGGGCCTGGGCGACGACGACCTGCGGCGGCAGATGACCCCGTCCGGCACCAGCCTGCTCGGGCTGGTCAAGCACCTGGCGGCGGTCGAGTACGGCTGGTTCTGCGACACCTTCGGCCGCGAGGCCGAGCCACTGCCGTTCGACGAGGACGACCCCGACGCCGACCTCCGCATCCGCCCGGACGAGACGACCGACGACGTCCTGGCCTTCTACGGCCGGGCCCGGGCCGCCGCCGACCGGGCCATCGACGAGCTGGAGGTGGAGGACACCGGCACCGCCTGGTTCGGCGAGACCGTCACCATGCGCTGGGTGCTGATCCACATGGTCGAGGAGACGGCCCGCCACGCCGGCCACGCCGACATCATCCGCGAGCTCATCGACGGGATGGCCGGGGACCACCGACCTGGCTAGCCTTGGCGTATGACAGACCAACCGCGCCTTGCGCTGACCTTCGAGGACGTCCTGCTGGTGCCCCGGCGCTCCAGCATCCGCTCCCGCCGCCACGTCTCCACCCGCTTCCGCTTCACCCGCGGCGTCGAGCTCGCCATCCCCATCGTCTCGGCCAACATGGACACCGTGACCACCGCCCCCATGGCCATCGCCATGGCCGAGCTGGGCGGCCTCGGCGTGCTCCACCGGTTCCTGCCCGTCGACGCCCAGGCCGAGGAGGTCCGGCGGGTCAAGCGCTACCTGGGCCAGGGTGATCGAGCAGCCCTACACCATCGGCCCCGAGCGGACCGTGGCCGAGGCCGCCGCCGAGGCCGGGCGCCTGGGCGTGACCGGCCTGGTGGTGGTCGACCCCGAGCGCCGGCCGGTCGGCATCCTCACCGCCCGCGACATGCGCGCCGCCGCCGGCGAGACCGTCGCCGCGGCCATGACCCCGGCCGTGCGGCTGGTCACCGCCCAGCCCGGCATCGACCTGGACGAGGCCCGCAAGCTGCTGGACCGCCACCGGATCGAGAAGCTGCCCCTGGTGGGGACGACGGCCGGCTGGCCGGGCTGATCACCTGCGCGACATCGGCCTGCGCGACCGCTGGCCGCAGGCGACCCGCGACGGCCAGGGCCGCCTGCGGGTCGCAGCCGCCCTCGGGGTCCGCGGCGGCTACCTGGAACGGGCCAAGGCCCTGCTCGACGCCGACGTCGACGCCCTGGTCGTCGACGTCGCCCACGGCCACGCGGACCACACCATCGAGGCCGTCCAGCGAGCTCAAGGCGACCTGGCCGGACAGCGAGGTCGTGGCCGGCAACGTCGCCACCGCCGACGGCTTCCGCGACCTGGCCGAGGCCGGGGCCGACGCCGTCAAGGTCGGGATCGGGCCCGGCTTCGCTGCACCACCCGCCTGGTCGCCGGGGTCGGTGTGCCCCAGCTCACCGCCATCCTCGACTGCGCCGAGGTCGCCCAGAGCCACCGGCGTCCCCTGATCGCCGACGGCGGCATCCGCCGCGCCGGCGACGTGGCGATGGCGATCGCCGCCGGCGGCGAGCACGGTCATGATCGGCGGCCTGTTCGCCGGCCGCGCGGAGAGCCCCGGCGACGTCGTCCGCCGCCAGGGCCGCGTGTACAAGGTCTGCCGCGGCATGGCCTCGCGGTGCGGCCGCCGCGCCCGCCTCGAGATCGAGGGCCGCGGCGACGCGCCTCGACCAGTACGTCCCCGAGGGCGAGGAGATGGAGTTCCCTGCTCCGCGGCCCGGTCGCCAGCATCGTCGCCGAGCTCGTCGGCGGCCTCCGCAGCGGGCATGAGCTACGTCGACGCCACCACCATCCCCGAGGCCTGGGAGAGACGCGCCTTCGTCCGCCAGACCCAGTCCGGCCGCCTCGAGATCCAGCCCCGGTCGCCCGGCGGGTAGGCTTGGCCTATGCCGTCAGCCGAACCCGCCCCCGCCCGTCCCCGACCGTCGCCATCGTCACCCTCGGGTGCGGGCCAACGAGGTCGACTCCCAGAGCTGCGGCCGGGCTGCTGGCGGGGCCAGCGGCTGCCGGGCGGTGGCCGACCCCGAGCAGGCCGACGCGGTGGTCGTCAACACCTGCGCGTTCGTGGAGGCGGCCAAGCGGGAGTCGATCGAGACGGTGCTGGACGCGCGGCTGCCCCTGAAGGAGCACGGGCGGGCCCGGGACGGTGCTGGTCACCGGAGTGCCTGGCCGAGCGGTACACCGAGGGCTGCGGGCCAGCTGCCCGAGGCCGACGCCATCGTGCCCTTGCCGACTACGGTCGGCTTCCGAGAGCTGCTCGGAGGGTCGGCGACCCCGGCCCAGCCACGCTGGTCCCGGCGGGGCGGCGGGCGCTGCCGATGGTGTTCCCGACCCCGGCCGGGGCGGCGTTCCCGGCCAGGGCGTCCGCCGCGGGCCGGTGGCCTGGTCAAGCTGGCCGAGGGCTGCGACCGGGACTGCTCGTTCTGCGCCATCCCGTCGTTCCGGGGGCGGTTCCGCTCCCGGCGGCCGACCGAGATCCTCGACGAGGTCGCCTGGCTGGCCGGCCAGGGCGTCTCCGAGGTCTGCCTGGTGGCCGAGAACTCCACCAGCTACGGCAGGACCTGGGCGGCCGCGAGGCCCTGATCCACCTGCTGCGCGACCTGGCCGCCGCCGTCGAGCCTGCGCCGGGTGCGGCCTCAACTACCTCCAGCCCGACGAGCTCACGCCCGGCCTGCTCGAGGAGATGGTCGCCAACCCGGTGGTCTGCAGCTACTTCGACCTCTCGCTGCAGCACGCCAGCGCCCCGTGCTGCGGCGCATGCGCCGGGGCAGCTCGGCCAGGGCTTCCTCGACCTGGTCGGCCGGATCCGCGCCCTCGACCCGGACGCCGCCTTCCGCTCCAACTTCATCCTCGGCTTCCCCGGCGAGCGCGAGGCCGACGTGGCGAGCTGGAGGGGTTCCTCGAGCGGCCCGGCTGGACTGGGTGGCGTTCTTCGCCTGGCGCCCGAGACGGCACCGCGCCCTCGACCTGGACGACCGCGTCCCGAGGCGACCGCCAGGGCCAGAGTCGAGCGGGTCCAGGAGCTGCAGGATCGGCTCCTCGCCACCGCACAGACGCCTGGGTCGGCCGCCCCGAGGTGCTGGTCGAGCGGGTCGGACGACGACGCGGCACCGCCGAGGCCGCAGCTTCCGGAGGCGCCCGACGCCGACGGCGTGGTCGGGTCGCGGACGCGACAGCGGCCGAGGCGGGGAGTACCTGCCGGTGGTGAATCACCGCCGCCCAGGCCCGAGCTTTGGCCCGGCTGGCCGGTATCCTGGCCGTCGGTCGGTCGGCAGGAGCGAAGCGTGCGCTGCGAGATCATCGGGGTCGGCACCGTTCTGCTGAGCTCGGTCAGATCGTCAACACCAACGCCGCCTGGATCGGCCAGCGCCCTGGCCGACGTCGGCTGGGACTGCTCGCGCCACACCGTGGTCGGGGACAACGAGCTGCGGATCGCCGAGGCCGTCCGGGAGGCGCTCGGCCGGGCCGACGCGGTGATCCTGACCGGCGGGCTGGGCCCGACCCAGGACGACGTCACCCGGGAGGCGCTGGCCGCCGGACCGGGGTGGCGCTGGTCCGCCAGCCCGAGCTGGAGACGTGGCTGCGCGAGCGGTTCGGCCGCATGGGTGTCCAGCGGATGGCCGAGATGAACCTGCGCCAGGCCGATCGTGCCCGAGGGCGCCCGCGCGATCGACAACCCAAGAGGCACCGCCCCGGGCTGATCGCCGAGGTCGGCGGCAGACCTGTCCTACGCCGAGTGCCCGGCGTCCCCCGCGAGATGGAGGGCATGCCGAGTGGGTCGTCCTGCGCCCCGACCTGGCCGCCGTGGGCCGGCGAGGGCAGCGGGCGATCTCCCCGGCACCCCTGCGCAGCGTCGGGGTGGGAGTCGCGCCTGGCCGCGCGCCCTGAGCCCGCTGTGGGACAGGCCGTGGCCAGGCCGGGTCACCATGAGCCTATCTGGCCAGCCCAGGGAGGTCAGGATCCGCCACGACGGTGGCCGTCGGCGCCACCCGGGAGGAGGCCCTCGGCGAGGATCGCCCCGACCCGAGCCAGGATCCGCAGAGGAGCTCGGGTGACGGCTCCGTCTACGGCACCCGGCGAGCGAGACCCCGGAAGAGCGGAGTCGTCGGCCGCTGCCTCCGCCTGAGCGCGGTCTCACTCCGGCCACCGCCGAGCTCGGTCGCTCACCGGCGGCCTCCTCTGGGAGGCCGCATCACCGGCATCGCCGGCTCGTCCGGATTAACTACCTACCTAGGGCGAGCGTTGTCGCCACACGCCACGCGAAACGCCAAGGCGGCCCAGCTCGGCGTCGACCAGCGCCTCCGGACGCCAACGGCCCAGTCAGCGGCCGCCCCTGCCGCCAACCTCGGCGCCCGCACCGCCGCCTTCGGCGCAAACCTCGGCTGGCGTCACCGGCGTCGCCAGCCCGGCAGAACAGTCAGCTGCCGGTCGGCACCACCTGGCCCGCGTCGCCGACGCCACCAGCACCGCCACACACCATCACCGCACCCGGCAACCGCACCAGGTCCGCCTGACCTCCGCGGTAGCCCCGACCTAGCCCACCGCCGCCTCGAAGGGGTCGATATAAGCCGGGCCGGCCGCTCCGGCGGGGGCTCGCGACCTGACGGTCGCCGACCTCCGGACCTGCTCGCCGGGCGGTTGTTCTTCGGGTGCCGATCCCCGCCGGCCCGGGCGCTGCTGGAGGCGGCCCTGCCCCCGGCTGGAGCCGCTCCTCCCCAGGCCTGCTCGACCCTCGCCCGGCGGCTGGCACCTCACCCCGCCTTCCTCGGCCAGGTCCAGCTGATAGCAATACGTAACTGAACGAAGTACAA